>Ga0214917_10000929_pt1 | contig 38281 bp, 28 predicted proteins | sample LL_1208_BB_MetaG_FD_177983 | JGI IMG/M metagenome (GOLD analysis project Ga0214917, IMG submission 177983) | Freshwater microbial communities from Lake Lanier, Atlanta, Georgia, United States - LL_1208_BB | ecosystem: Environmental > Aquatic > Freshwater > Lake | place: USA: Georgia | collected... | reverse complement strand
ACGCCGCACCGCCCGCCCACCCCGTGCTGTTCCTCAAGAACTCGGGCGCCGTGCAGAACCCCGGGGATCCGATCGTCCTGCCGCGGACGCTGCGGAGCGATCAGGTCGATTACGAGTGCGAACTGGCCGTCGTGATCGGGAAGACCTGCCACAACGTCAGCCGGGCCGACGCCCTCGCGCACGTGCTCGGCTACACCTGCGCCAACGACGTGTCGGCCCGCGACTGGCAGCGGAACGGCGGCGGCGGCCAGTGGTGCCGGGGCAAGACGTTCGCCACGTTCTGCCCGCTGGGGCCGAGCATCGTCACCACCGACGAGATCCCCGACCCCAACACGCTGGGCATCCGCACGATCTTGAACGGCGAGGTGATGCAGGACTGGAACACCGACGACATGATCTTCGACGTGCCGGCGATCATCGAGTTCATGTCGGCGAGCATGATCCTGCGGCCCGGCACGGTGATCCTCACCGGCACGCCCCACGGCGTCGGCATGGCCCGCACGCCGCCGGTGTTCCTGCGGGCGGGCGACACGGTGACGGTGGAGATCGAGAAGATCGGCAGCCTCACCAACCCCGTGGTCGAGGAGCGGGCGTAGGCCGGCCGCGGGCGGTCACGGCGGCCAGTGCTCGGCGATCTTCCGCTTCAGGAAGGCCACGCTGCGGACGAGCTGGTCCATCCCCTCGACGCCGTCCTCGATGCTGATCCAGCCGCGGAAGCCCTTGCTCTTCAGCTCCGAGAAGATCGCGTCGTAGTCGTTGAGCCCCTGGCCGATCTCGCCGTGCCGCAGCCGCCGGGCGTAGCCCACCGCGCCCCCTTCCTCCCGCCGCAGGTCGTCGAGCGTGCCGGAGACGAGCGTCCGGTCGCTGGCGTGCATGGTGACGACGCGGTGCGACACGCGCCGCAGGAGTTGCAGGGGATCCTCGCCAGCCAGAAACGTGTTGCTCGGATCGTAGTTGACGCCGAAGTGCGGATCGTGAATCGCATCGACGAGCCGGCAGAAGACATCCATCTTCTGCGCGAACTCCGGATACTCCCAGAAGTCGTCCTTGTAATGGTTTTCGATGATCAGCGTGATCCCGCGGTCGGCCGCGTAGTGCAGGCAGGCGTGGATCGACTCGGCGGCCAGCCGCACCCCCTCGTCGCTGGTGAGCTCCGGCCGCCGCTGCCCGGAGAGCACCCGACAGTAGGAGCCGCCGAGCGCGTGCGTCATGTCGATCCACCGCTTTTGTTTGGCGATCTCGCGGGCCCGGAAGGCGGCGTCGGGATGGGTGAAGTCGGGGGAGCAGCACAGCATCGGGATCGTCATCCCGTGCGACTCCACCTCGCGGCGAAACCGCGGCCAGTTGGCCTCGTCGGCCATCTCCAGGAAGCCGGCGTACCACTCGAGCCCCTCCACCCCCAGCGGCGCGGCCAGCCGGATCCAATCCGACACGCTCATGCCGCCATCCCGGCACAGCGGCTGCATGAAGGCCTTGGGAAAGGCGGCCAGCCGTGGCCGGCCCGGGGACGACGGCGGTGCGGGTGCGGTCATGATGCCGGCGGCGGGGGCACGGTGGCGTTCGTCTTGGGTGGATTGCGGCCGATGAACGGGTGCTGCTCCAGATCGACCACCTGGCCGCTCATCGGGCCGCACTCGTCGGCGAGCCAGTAGACGGCCGCCGCCGCGATCTCCTCCGGCCTGATCAGGCGGCCGGCCGGGCAGAATTCCCGGGGCAGATGGGAGTGCCAGTCGTCGGCCAATCCATGGCTCCGCTTCCGGAGGATCTCGTTCTCGGTGAGCACCCAGCCGGGGTTGATCTGGTTGACGCGGATTCCCTCCTCACGAAACAGCACGTCGCCGAGGTTCCGCGTGAGCGTCATCAGCGCCCCCTTGGAGATGCTGTAGGGAAGCAGGATCGATTCTCCGGAGTAGGCGTTGACGCTGCCGATGTTGAGCACGCTGCCCCGCGTGGCGGCGAGGTGCGCCAGGGCCGCCTGGATGAGCCGCAGCGGCGCGAGCGTGTTCACGGCGATGGTGCGGTCGAACAGGGCCGGGTCGGTCGAGCGGATGTCGCCGCTGGTGACGATCGCCGCATTGTTGACCAGGCCGTCGAGCCGGCCGAACGCCGAGACGGCACAGGCGACGAGGCGTTCCGGACAGCCGTCGAGGGTCAGGTCCTCGACGTGGCCCACCGCCACGGCCCGTCCGCCGCGATTGAGTTCCGCCACCACGGCCGCCACCAGGTCGGGCTCGAGGCCGTGCACGACGACCCGCGCCCCCTCCTCCGCGCAGCGGACGGCGATCGCCCGGCCGATGCCCGTGGCGCTGCCGGTGACGATCACGACCTTGTCGACAAGACGCATGGGCGATGCCCTCCACGAACAGTTCCCATCCCCTCGTCATCCCGGGCCGGCCCTCGTCCGCGGGCCCCGTCGCCGCGGTTCAGGCCGGCGTGAGCACGCTCTTCACGACGGCGCCCGAATGCATTTTCTCGAAGGCCTCGTGCCACTGCTCGATCGGCCAGATGCCGCCGATGATGGGGCGGACATCGAGCGCGCCGCTCGCCAGCAATGCGATCACCCGTTCCCAGATCGGCCAGTTGTGGCTGAAGCTGCCCTGGAGCGTGATGTTTTTCTGCACGAGCGGGTCGAGCGAGAAGTCGAGCGGCTGCGGCCCCCAGCCCACCTTGCTGATCCAGCCGGCGGGGCGGACGAGGTCGAGCGCGATCTTCAGGGTGGCGCTCGCCCCGGCGGCATCGACCACGCCGTCGCAGCCGAGCCCGTCGCGTTCCAGGGCCCAGGCCTCGGCGTCGCCGATGATCACCTCGCAGCCATACTGCTTCGCGATTTCCAGCCGATGCGCGTCGTTGGGCAGGCCAACGATCGCCACCTCGGCGCCGCAGAGACGGGCCGTCGCGGCGCAGAGGATTCCGATCGTGCCGGGCCCGAGCACCACCACGCGGTCGCCCGGCTCAATGCGGGCGTTCTTCACGACGGCCGAGTAGGCCACACAGCAGGGCTCCGTGAGGCAGGCCTGTTCGAACGGCAGGTGGTCGGGCACGCGATGCAGGATCCGCGAAGGCACGCGGACGAACCGGGTCATCGCCCCATTGACGCCGTATCCAAAGCCCTTCCGCGTCGGATCGAGGTTGTAGAGGCCGCGGCGGGTCATGGGGTTGTCATGGCTGATGATCGCGGCGGTCTCACTGACCACGCGGTCCCCCTCCTTCCAACCCCTCACGTTCGCTCCGACCGCGGTGATCGTGCCGCCGAACTCGTGGCCCAGCACGACGGGATAGTTGACCGGCCACGAATGGTCGGCGGTCCACTGATGGAGATCGCTGCCACAGACGCCGACATTGGCCACTTCCAGCAGCACGTCATCGGGGCCGATCGACGGCTGCTCGATCTCACGGATCTCGACGGAGCCCTTCTCGGGGGCGAAGTTGACGACGGCGGCGGTCATGCGGGTGGCCTCGCGTGCGGTTCCCGGGGGTGGTGGACGGGCGGGCAACAGGGGAGCGGCGGCGCGGGAACTGACATGGTGCTCGGGGGAGAAAGGCGTCTCGACGTGGCGGACCACCGCGGTTTCCGGGTCGATTTGGCCGGCCCGGGCGGGGCGGCTACGATGGTAGGGCGTCGTCCGCGCACTCCGGTTTGAGTCCGCCCACCCTCCCAGCCGATTTCCCACACCATGGCCAAAGCAGGACCCCGCAAAAAGCTACCGAAGGAATTGGCGGTCATCAACGCCGACAACTGCACCGGCTGCGAGTCCTGCCTGGAGGTCTGCCCGGTCGACTGCATCACGAAGGTGCAGCAGTTCGACCAGTTTCACAACCTGCAGAGCTGGTGCGAGATCGACATCGAGCGGTGCGTGGGCTGCGAGGTCTGCGTCCACATCCCCGGAAAGAAATCGAACCCCTACGACCTGAAAGTCTGCCCCTGGGACGCCATCGAGATGGTTCCCACGGAGGAGGTGGCCCAGGTCGTGGCCCAGATCGGCGGCCCGCCCGAGTACGTGGAGAAGCACTGGGACCGGCTCGTCGGCACGGCGCAGCACCTGGCCGAACTCAAGTGCACCACCGGCTGACGCCCCCGGGGCGAGTCGCTCGGGAACCCGACCGGCGTGCCGGTGGTGTTTGACGGACCGGCCGACGGCCGCTACAACGTGACAAATGTTCACGTGTCGAGCGAGGCCCGCGCCATGGCGTCCCGTCCCGCCTCTCCGTCTTCCCCGGCCGCTCGACCGCCGGCCGGCGACCTCCGCGACCAGGTTCGTCTCGCCTGCATCCCGGGCATCGGCTCCCGCCTGCGGCGACTGTTGCTCGAAAGGTTCGGCACGCCCGCGGGCATCTTCTCGGCCAGTCCCGCCGAGATCGCCTCCGTGGGCCGGATCAGCCGCCGGCTCGCCGCCGCGATCCCGGCCCTCGCCGCCGACCCCGCCGCCGACGACGTGCTCGCCCTCTGCGCCGAACGGTCGATCGACATCCTGCCCGAGGGTGCCGGCGGCTATCCGTCGCTCCTCTCCCGTATCGACGACCCGCCCACCCTGCTGTTCGTCCGCGGCACGCTCGTCCCGCAGGACGCGCTGGCGGTGGCGATCGTGGGTGCCAGGCACGCCACGTCCTATGGCCTCCAGACCGCCGAACGGCTCGGTGCCGCCCTCGCCCGCGCAGGCTACACCGTCGTGAGTGGCCTGGCCCGGGGGATCGACGCGGCCGCCCACCGCGGGGCCCTGCGGGCGGGCGGGCGGACGATCGCCGTGCTCGGCAGCGGCGTGCTCCACGTCTACCCGCCGGAGCACGCCGACCTCGCGGACGAGATCGCCGGGGCGGGTGCGGTGCTCAGCGAACTGCCGCCGCTCACGGCGCCGGTCCAGGGGACGTTTCCACAGCGGAACCGGATCGTGTCGGGGCTGTCGCTGGGCGTGGTGGTGGTGCAGGCCGCGGAGCGGTCGGGCGCGCTGATCACCACCCGCCTCGCGGCCGAGCAGGGCCGCGAGGTGTTCGCCGTTCCGGGGCCGATCGACTGCCGCCTGTCCCGCGGCTGCCACCGGCTGCTCCGTGACGGGGCGAAGCTGGTGGAGACCGTGGACGACATCCTCGAGGAGTTCGGACCGCTGTTCGAAACGGCCGTCGCGGCCGATGGCCGGACGGTGAAGGCGGCCGCGGAACTGCACCTCGGCGACGTCGAACGGCAGGTCCTCGCGGCATGTGATCGGCTGGCCGCGGCCGCCGACGGGGCGGCCGCGATCGACGACGTCGTAGCAGACACGGGGCTGGCCGCCTCACAGGTTCTCGCCACCCTCGGCGTGCTGGAGATGCGGCGGCTGCTCCGCCGCCTGCCGGGCGGACGGATCGCCCGAGCCTGAGCGCCGGCTGCGAAACCGGCCCGCGAAACCCTCCGCCGACTCGCCCGTTCGATCAGGAAGGGGCAGTTGCAAACGGAGGGGGCCATGAGCCACTCGACAAACAGCCCGCAGCGTCGCCGTTCGACCATCGCGATCGAGCAACTCGAAACGCGTTCGATGATGTCGGTCAGCCCGGCCGCACTGCCGCCGGCCTCGCTTCCGCCCGAGTCGATCGACGGCACCGGCAACAACCTCGCCCACCCCTCCTGGGGCGGCACCGGCCAGGATCTGCTCAGGCTCTCGCCGGCGGCCTACGGCGACGGCATCTCCAGCCCTGCCGGCGCGGATCGGCCCGGTGCACGGCTCGTCAGCAACCTGCTCGCCGCCAGCCCCGCGGGCGGTGTCACCAACGACCGCGACTTCACCGCCTTCGTCTATGCGTGGGGGCAGTTCCTCGACCACGACCTGGGACTCACCGATACCGCCACACCCAGGGAGCGGCTGCCGATCCCCGTGCCCGCGGGCGATCCGTCGTTCGACCCCGCCGGCACCGGCGCCATGACGATCCCCATGTCGCGATCCGCCTCCGACCCCGCCACCGGCACGGCCGTGGGGAATCCCCGCCAGCAGGTCAACTCGATCACAGCGTTCATCGACGGGTCGCAGGTCTACGGCTCCGACGCCACCCGGGCGGCGGCGCTGCGGGCCTTCGCGGGCGGCCGACTCCGCACGAGTGCTGGCGACCTGCTGCCGTTCAACGCGACCGGCCTGCCGAACGCCAACGACGCCCACCGTGTGCCCGACGCCCAGCTGTTCCTGGCCGGCGACGTGCGGGCCAACGAAAACCCCGAGCTGATCGCCCTGCAGACGCTGTTCGTCCGCGAGCACAATCGGATCGCGGCGGACGCGGCGGCCCGCAACCCGGGATGGACCGACGAGCAGCTCTACCAGCATGCCCGGCGGATCGTGATCGCGGAGCTGCAGAAGATCACCTACGACGAGTTCCTGCCGGCGATCCTCGGGGCCGGCACGCCCGCCACCGTCGCCCTGCACGCCGCCCGCGGCTACCGGGCCGACGTCAACCCCGGCATCGCCACCGAGTTCTCCACGGCGGCCTTCCGGCTGGGCCACAGCATGCTCGGCGAGGACATCCAGTTCCTCGCCGACGACGGCACCCCGGTCCGCGACGCCATGCGGCTCAAGGACGCCTTCTTCGATCCGCGACCGGTCGCGGAGGTGGGCATCGACCCGTTGCTCAAATACCTCGCCAGCGACCGCGCCCAGGAGATCGACACGAAGGTGGTCGACGACGTGCGGAACTTCCTCTTCGGCCAGCCCGGGCAGGGCGGTTTCGACCTCGCCGCGCTGAACATCCAGCGTGGCCGCGATCACGGTCTGGCCGACTACAACACGGTCCGGGCGGCCTACGGCCTGCCGCAGCTGACGAGCTTCTCCCAGGTCAGCGCCGACCCCGCGGTGCAGGAGGGCCTGCGGCAGGCGTACGGCACCGTGGACAAAATCGACCTGTGGGTGGGAGGGCTCGCCGAGAAGCACCTCCCGGGCTCGAGCCTGGGTGCCACCTTCACCCGGATCCTGGTCGACCAGTTCACGCGGCTCCGCGACGGCGACCGCTTCTGGTACGAGCGGGCACTGCCGCCGACGGCCGTCACCGCGGTGCGGGCCACGTCGCTGGGCGACATCATCCGCCGCAACACGCAGGTCACGAACCTGCAGCCCGACGTGTTCTTCTTCCGCACGTCGATCGGCGGCACCGTGTTCGCCGACGGCAACCGCGACGGCACGCGGCAGCGGTTGGAGAGGGGGGTGCCCGGCACGTTGGTGACGCTCGTCACCGCCGCCGGCGCCACGGTCGCCACGACGCGCACCGACGCCCGGGGCGACTACGCGTTCCGGGGCGTCGATCTGGGCGGCTTCCGGGTCGTGGTGTCGCCGCCGACGGTCGCGGGACCGGCCGGCGAGGGCGTGAAGAGCAGGCTGGTCACGATCACCCGCGGCATGGCGGTGCGGGATGTCAACGTCGGCCTGCCGCCCAGGCCTGCCGCCCCCGCCCCCGCCCTCGCGCAGGCGCCGCCCAGCCGGTCGCCGCTGGCCGCCGCCTTCGCCGGCCTCGCCGTCTCCCAGCCGACCGCGCCGTCGGCCCCGAAGCCCCGCCGCTAGCCCGCAAGGCCGCCGCACGAAGTGGCGCGTCGGTCACCGCGTGACGCGGCCGCCGCGCGGCCACCTCGTGCGGCCGTGCGGCGGTCGCCTTCTCGTCGTGCGGCGGGCAGCGTAGACTCTCCCCCCATGGACACAGCGCTTTTCAACCGTGCCGAAACCATCCGGGCCCGACTGCTCCAGCTGCGGGACTCCCTTTGACTGGGAGGGACGCAAGGCGTCGGCCACGAAGCTCGAAGACGCCATGGGGCGGGCCGACTTCTGGAACGACACGGGCAAGGCGCAGGCCACGGTCGCCGAACTGAAGACCCTCAACACGCTGCTCAAGCCGCTGGAGGAGGCGCTGGCCGTCGGCCGCGACCTCGAGGCGCTCGAGGAGCTGGCCCGCGAGGACGGGACGCTCGAGGGGGAACTCGCCCAGGAGACGGCCCGCCTCGAGAAGCTCGTCGACAGCCTCGAACTCGCCTCGCTCTTGTCGGGGCCCCACGACTCGAGCGACGCCCTCGTCTCGATCCACGCCCGTGACGGCGGCACCGATGCCAACGACTGGGCCGAGATGATGCTCCGCATGTACTCGGCCTGGGCGGGCAAGCACGACTACACCGTCGAGCTGCTCGACCGGCAGGATGACGACGTCGCCGGCATCCAGAGCGCGACCGTCGCCATTCGCGGCCCGTGGGCCTACGGCTACCTCAAGGGGGAGATGGGCATCCACCGGCTCGTCCGCATCAGCCCCTTCAACTCCGAGGGCAAGCGGCAGACGAGCTTCGCGGCGGTCGACGTCTCCCCGGAGATCGCCGACGACGACGCCGAGGTGGAGATCCGCGACGAGGACATCCGCGAGGACGTGTTCCGGGCCAGCGGTGCCGGTGGCCAGCACGTCAACAAGACCTCCAGTGCCATCCGGCTGACGCACTTCCCCACCGGCATCGTGGTCCAGTGCCAGAGCGAGCGGAGCCAACACAAGAACCGGGCCACCGCGATCAAGATGCTCCGGGCCCGCATCGCCCGCCTGCAGGAGGAGAAGCGGGAGGCGGACCAGCTCGCCCGGTACAAGCAGCAGCCCAAAACCGGCTTCGGGTCCCAGATCCGCAACTACTTCCTCCACCCGGACCAGCGGGTGAAGGACCAGCGGACCGGCCACTATGTCGGCAACTTCCAGAGCGTGCTCGACGGCAACCTCGACGGGTTCTTCGACGCCTACCTGCGCTGGAAGGCCTCGGGATCGGCCCCGCAGGCCGCCGGGGACGACGCCTGACCGCGGGTGGCGGCTGGACGGTTCCCGGGGCCGGAGTTACGATGACGCCGGCTGGTGCGGACGGCGCGATGCCGTGTGCCCACGGCTGGCAACGCTACGGCCGGCAACACGGACACGCTCGGGGCAACATGGCGGAAAAAGAGCAGGCACTCGAAGTGGAGGGGGTCGTCACGCAGGCCCTCGCCAACACGCGATTTCGCGTGCAGATCACCGGCGGCCACATCGTGAACGCGCACGTGGCCGGGAAGATGCGGAAGAACTTCATCCGCATCGTGCCGGGCGACAAGGTGAAGGTCGAACTCTCCCCCTACGACCTCACCAAGGGCCGGATCACGTTCCGCGAGCGTTGATCCACCCGCTGCGTGCCGCCCGGCCGCATCGCGGTCGGCCGCTCACCCGCCGACGGGAGGCTGGCTGCCGCCTTCGCCCGCTCGGGGGTCGGGCTTGACCTCGGCCTCGACCTGTGTCCGGGCCTCGACCTGGGCCTGCCCCTCGACCTGGGCCGACGAGTCGTCGCGGCTGGAGAAAAACTGCTTCAGATCGCCGAACGTTCTGAGCGGTTCCTTCCCCTCTTTCATCGCCTTGGTCAACGGCTTGACCACCTTCTCGACCGTCGCCGTATAGACCCTGGGCCCCTGCTCCTGCCGCTGCGGCCTGCCCCGGCCGCGGCCTCCGGCACGCCCGCCACCGCCGTGCCGGTCCACCGGAGGTGCGGCGACTGCCCCTTCCGGCCCTGCTGGAACGGCCGCGACGGCACGCCCCGGCCGCCCGCCGGACCGCGGTGGTCCGCGCCGCTCCCCGCCACCGCCCGACGGGGCCCCCTGTGCCGGCTCCTGGCCGCGGCCTGCCGGCCGCCGCCCGCCCTGCTGCCGCGGCGGCTCCGCCTCCGTTCCCGGCTTGATCATGGTCAGCGACACCCGCCGCCGGCCCTTGTCGATGGCCCGCACCCATACCCGCACCACCTGCCCCACACTCACCACGTCGTGCGGATCGCGGACGTAGCCCGCGGACAGGTGGCTGATGTGCACCAGGCCGCTGTCGTGCAGACCGATGTCGATGAAGGCGCCGAAATCGACCACGTTGAGCACCGAGCCGTGCAGTTCCATGCCCGGCTGGAGGTCCTCGAGTTTCAGCACCCCCTTCTTGAAGAAGGGCTTCGGCAGGTCCTCGCGGGGGTCGCGGCCCGGCCGCGACAGTTGCTCGACGATGTCGGCCACCAGCAGCCGGCCCACGCCCAACTCCGCCGAGAGCGCCCCGAGGTCGACCGCCGCCGCCCGTTCCGCCAGGGCCGCGGCCCGCTGGCGGTCGGCGAGATCCGCCCGCGATCCGCCCAGCCGTTCGAGCACCTTGCCGGCCACCTCGTAGCTCTCGGGATGGATCCAGGTGGCGTCGAGCGGCTCGCCACCGCCGGTGATCTTGAGAAAGCCCACCGACTGCACGAACGCCGCCTCGCCGAAGCCGGGCACGTCGAGCAACTGTCGCCGGCAGGTGAAGGGGCCGTTCTTGGCCCGCCATTCATGGAGGTTGCGGGCGGTGGTCTGGTTGAGGCCCGACACGTACCGCAGCAGGGCCGGGCTCGCGGTGTTCACGTCGACGCCGACGTAGTTCACGCAGCTCTCGACGACGGCGTCGAGCGACGCATGGAGGTGGCGGGCCTTGACGTCGTGCTGGTAGAGCCCGACGCCGATGTTGGCCGGCTCGATCTTCACCAGCTCCGACAGGGGATCCTGCAGACGTCGTCCGATGGAGATCGCCCCGCGGACCGCGGCCTCGTGGCCGGGAAGCTCCTCGCGGGCGTAGCCGCTGGTCGAGTAGACGCTCGCCCCGGCCTCGTTGACGACGACGTACGCCACGTCGAGTTCCTGGAGCCTGCCCGTCACCAGCTCCGCCACGAGCGTCTCCGTCTCGCGACCGGCGGTGCCGTTGCCGATCGCCACGACGGTGCAGGCGTGCGTCGTGACCATCTCCACCAGCTTGTCGGCGGCCGCGGCCCGCTTCTCCGCCTTGCCGATGATGTGCAGCACCGCATGCTCCAGCGGGTTGCCGCACTCGTCGATCACCACGGCCTTGCAGCCGCTCTTGAAGCCGGGATCGAGGGCGAGCACGCGGCGACCGGCCACCGGCGGCTGCAGCAGCAGGTTCCGCAGGTTGCGGGCGAACACCTCCACCGCGTGCGTCTCGCAGGCGTCGGTCATCTCCCGCCGCAGCTCCCGCTCCAGGCCGGGAAGCACCAGCCGGGAGAGCGCGTCGCGGACACAGCCCTTGAGGAAGTCGGCGTGCGGATGGCCGGCGGGCACGAGCAGTTCCTCCGCCGCCGCCTGCATCTCGTCGAGCGGTCCCTCGATCCGCACCTTGAGGAGCCTGGCCCGCTCGCCGCGATTGATCGCCAGCACGCGGTGCGGCGGCACCCTTTGGACATGCTCCGCGTAGGCGAAGAAGTCGCGGAAGTGCTTCTCGTCCTTGGTCTGGGCCTTGGCGGGGCTCTCCACCCGCTGGCTGGTGAACCGCCCCTTGCGGTGCAGGATGACCCGCAGCCGTTGCCGCACGTCGACGTGCTCGCTGAACTCGTCGGCGATGATGTGGCCGACGCCGAGCAGCACGTCGGCCACGCTCGTGACCTGGGCGTCGGGGTCGATGAAGTCGGCCGCCCGCCTGTCGAGGTCGACCGCCGCCGCATCGGCGGAGACGATCTCCCGGGCGAGGGGTTCGAGCCGCCGCTGCCTGGCGATCTCGGCGAGCGAGAGCTTGCGGGGCTTGAAGGGCAGGTAGAGATCCTCGAGCTGCTTGGAACTGCCGGCCGCGGCGATGCGGACCTCGAGGTCTGGGGTCAGCCTGCCCTGGCCCTGGATCGTCCGCAGGATGGTCTGCTTGCGGTCGGCGAGTTGGCGGGCCCGCACCACGCTCTCCGCGATCAGGCGGATGGCCACCTCGTCGAGCCCGCCGGTCTGATCGCGGCGGTAGCGGGTGATGAAGGGAACGGTGTTCCCCTCGTCGAGCAGGCGCACCGCCGCTTCGACGGCCGCTGCCGGCAACCCGAGCCGCTGGGCGATCGGCCCCAGATCGATGAGCGTCGTGGATCCCATCCGACCGGCGGCCTCTGGCGCGGGAACCGCACCGGGGGACGCACAACTCCACTTGCCCCTCGCCGGCCCCTGCGTGCACGCAGGGGCGACCGGTCGAGGCTGACCAACGCTCGAAAATCTAAGAGCCCCGCGGCAGCAGTGTCAAACTCCCGGGCACCCGCGGCGGCGGCCCACACCCCTCATTCCTCCCAGGGTCGCACGCCGTCCCTGCCCTTGACTCCGATTCGTGGGGTTTCCTATTCCCCGCTTTCCGGCCGGAGGCCGGCCGCCGGCTCGAGTCCGCGGCCGCTTTCGTCGTGACTTTGACTGGAGCGGTTGTGGCAGTTGTGACGATCTCGACGTCTGAGCGCGGTGCGGCAGCGGAATCGCCCGTCTGCCCGGACGCCATCGCGCTGCCGGCCCCGGAGATCCGCAGACCATGATCCGCTCGCACGCCCATGCCTCGCCCGCCACCGCCCCCGCCCCCCGGACCGCCGAGGCGGCAGGGCTGCTGCCGGCGGTTCCACTCCTGGCGCTCGACCGACAGTACGCCGTGCTGCGCGAGGAAATCCGGGCGGCCCTCGACCGCGTCTGCGACTCGGGCAAGTTCGTGCTCGGCCCCGATGTCAGCGATCTGGAGGCCGAACTGGCCCGGTCGCTCGGCGTGGCCCACGTGATCTCGTGCGCCTCGGGCAGCGACGCCCTGCTGCTGGCCCTGATGGCCTTCGACATCGGCCCGGGCGACGAGGTGATCCTGCCCAGCTACACCTTTTTCGCCACCGCCAGTGCCGTCACCCGGCTCGGCGCCGTGCCGATCTTCGCCGACATCGATCCGGTGACGTACCTCGTCGATCCGGCCGACGTGCAGCGGAAGGTCAGCCGTCGCACCAAGGCGATCATCCCGGTGCACCTGTTCGGCCGCACCGCCGACATCGACGCCCTCCTGCCGATCGCACGGGCGGCGGGCGTCCCGCTCGTGGAGGACGCCGCCCAGTCGATCCTCTCGACCTGGCACGGACGCTGCTCCGGGACCCTCGGCGACGTCGGCTGCTTCAGCTTCTATCCGACCAAGAACCTCGGCGGCGCCGGCGACGGCGGGTTCCTCACCACCACCCGCGACGACGTCGCCAAGAAGCTCAAGCTGCTGCGGGTGCACGGCATGGAGCCGCGCTACTACCACCAGGTGGTCGGCATCAACAGCCGTCTCGACTCGCTCCAGGCCGCGGTGCTGCGGGTGAAGCTGCCGCACCTCGACGCCTGGACCACCGCGCGGCAGGTCAATGCCGCCCGTTACGAGCACCTGTTCGCCACCTACGAGCTGGCCGACGAGGTCACGGTTCCCGGTGACGAGCCGCGCGGACGTCACGTCTGGAACCAGTTCGTGATCCGCGTGTCCGGCGGCCGCCGCGACGCCCTGAGAAAGCACCTCGCCGCCTGCGGCGTGGGCACGGAGATCTACTATCCGGTCCCCCTCCACCTCCAGCAGTGCTTCCTCCATTTCGGCTGGGCCAAGGGCGACCTGCCCCACACCGAACTGGCGGCGGAAGAGACGCTGGCCCTGCCGATCTTCCCCGAACTCACCGAGGCGGAGCAGCGGACGGTGGTGGCCCGGATCGCCGAGTTCTTCGCCGCGCCGCACCGCGAGGTGCACGACGCCGCGGGCACGAGGGCCCACCCGCCCGAGGCCGTCGTCGAGGAGCCGCATTTCCTGCGGCGGATCAACGCCGTCGGCCGCGCCGACGACGTCCGTTGCTGACGGGCCGCGGGCCGACGGCCGCGACCGGCCACGGCCGACCCGATCCCCGCACTACTTGCCCTTCTCGGCGGGCAGCGTCAGCGAACGGGGGCGACAGATGATGAACGTCCCCAGTCCGATCAGCAGAGCCATCAGGGCATAGCTCACGGCGAACGTCTGCAGGCTCCCGAGGCCACCGGCCGTCGAGGCCGCCGGCGGGGCGGGGGCGGCGGCGGCCGCGGCACCGGCGGCGGGGGCGTTGGCGAAGTTCTGCGCCATCTTGGCCCCCGGCACGTTCGCCACGGGATTGGCGGGCTTGCCGGCCTGGTCGAGCCCCGGAGCGACGAGTGCCTGGCCGGCCTGCGCGACGAGGGGCGCGGCCCCGCGTGCTCGCCCGGGGCTGGCCACGGCCACGGCGGCCAGCAGGCACGCCGCCGCCATCCGCCACCGGCCGTGCCCGCCGTCCGACCCGTCGTCCGCCGAGGCTGTCCGCTGCATCGTCGCCATCGCCTGCGCTCCCGTGCCCACCGACCGCTGCCCATGCCACCTCCGGGTCACTCTACCAAGCAGCCGTCGCGCCGGGGAGGTACATTGCCCGCGTGCCCGGGTACCGCCGCGGCCCGGCCCCGGGTGGGGCCGGTGGCGGGGCCGACAGACCACTGGTGGACCGATGCCTCCCAAATCGAAACGCGGACCGAAGGCCGGCAAGGCGACCGGCACCACCGCGGTGAAGCTGCCGCCGGTCGATCTGAAGACCCGCGGGCTGATCGTCGATCTCGCCGACCAGGTGGCCGCCGCCGCCGAGAAGCGCCGCGACCCGCACCTCGACATTCCCACCCGCAGCCTGTCCAACGTCCGCTTCAACAAGTCTCGGAAGATCATCGAGATGGGCGGCCAGACGAACCGTCGGCAGCTCTTCAATCTCTCGCAGGCCAAGAGCTACATGCAGACGCTCCTCGTGGCCACCGGCTGCAAGCAGCTGATCGAGCAGCAGAAGACCACCAGCATCCGCGGTCTGTACTACCTGCTCAAGCACACGATCGAGGGCACCCGCGAGGAGACCTTCGCCACCCAGGAGGAGTGCGATCCGATCATCGAGGACCTGGAGGTCACGCTGGAGAGCCTTCGCGAGGAGTTGCACGTCTACGCCAGCAACCGGGGCGGCATGGTGGGCCCGATCACGCTCATCGACTCCGGCGACGAGATCGACTGCTCGCGCATGGGCTCCGGCGGCTACAGCATCCCGTCGATCGTCGAGGCCGACATCGTCAGGTTCAAGTCGTGCGACGCGAAGTTCATCCTCCACGTCGAGAAGGACACCGTCTGGCGCCGCTTCAACGAGGACAAGTTCTGGAGGAAGCACGACTGCCTGCTCACGCACGGCGGCGGGCAGCCGCCCCGCGGCGTCCGGCGGATGCTCTACCGGCTCCACCACGAGCTCAAGCTGCCGGTCTACTGCCTGCTCGACAACGATCCCTGGGGCTACTACATCTACTCCGTGCTCAAGCAGGGATCGATCAACCTGGCCTACGAATCGAAGCGGATGGCGATCCCGGAGGCCAAGTTCCTCGGCATCCGCTCCCGCGACTACGAGCGCTGCAAGCTCTCGCCGAGCGTGCAGATCGCCCTGGCCGACACCGACGTGAAGCGGGCCCGGCAGATCGCGGCCTATCCCTGGTTCGCCGACAAGAAGGCCTGGCAGAAGGAGATCGAGACGATGCTCAGGAACGGCTTCAAGCTCGAGGTCGAGTCGCTCATCTCCAAGGACATCAGCTACGTGACCGACGTCTACACGCCGGAGCGGCTCGAGGAACGCGACTGGCTCGACTGAGACCGCCGCCCGTTCCTTCCCCGGTCCCATCGACGTGTCGGGACTCGCCGGCGGGCCGGACGCCGCTCAGGCGGTCGTGGTGCAGGTCGGCCGCATCGCCGACTGGCCGACCTGCTGCCAGTAGCGGGAGAAGCGGCCCAGGTCGCCGACCCGCGAGCGATCGCAGAACCGCGGCCAGGCGACGGTCGTCACCGGCAGCCGGCCGTCGGCCGCGGCGGCGTGGATGTCCTCGGCCGCCGACCGCGTCCGCGGGCAGGGCGTCTCGGCCAGTGCCAGGCCGTCGCAGCCCAGCGAGGCCGCGTGCCGCGGCAGCGTCTGCCGTGGATCACCGAGCAGGACGACGACGCCCGGCACCTCGGCCAGGCAGTCGAACAGGAACACCAGCCGACCGACCGCCGGCCGCTCCGCCGCCAGCCAGTCGGGATCGAGCGCGAACACCCTCGGGGCGTCGGGATGGGCGGCCGCCGCCGGGCTCGTCCCGCAGACGGAGTCGAGCGACAGCCAGACGAGCGGCCGCCGGCCCGCGCCGGCGAGCTGCCAGGGCTCCGCGGGCCGGATCCGCAGCGGGGGCCGCGGCTGCGGACCGCCGGGGCCGAACCAGCGGGCCGCGAGCGCCTCGACGGGGCCCTCCACGGGGCAGGCTCCCCGGATCGGACAGGGGCCGCAGTGCACGGCCCCGGTGAACGTCTCCAGATTCTCCCGGTCGAAGAGGTAGGGCTTGGCCGAAAACGTCCCCGCCACCCACTGCCAGGAGAGATGGTTGCTGGCGGGGTCGCCGTCGATGAGGTGCGTCAGAAACCAGTCGGCTCCCGCCCTCCAGCCGACGCCGCGGGTGTGCACCAGCCACGAGGCGAGCCACATCCGTTCGTGATTGTGCAGCCAGCCGGTCCCCGTGAGCGTCCTCACGAAGGCGTCCATGCAGGGCATGCCGGTCCGCGCCGCGAGCACGTCCTCGGGCACGTGATCGAGCGGCGGCGGACCGCGACGATCCTGTGCCGGCCGCTCGATCGAGCCGCGGATCCGCGGTCCGAGCGCGGCGTGAACCTGCCGCCAGTAGTCCCGCCAGCCCAGCTCCGAGATCAGCTTGGCGGCGGCGTCGGGCCGGCGCACGCGGGCGAGCGCCGCATCGCGGACCTCGGCGAGCGAGAGCACGCCGTGCCGCAGCCAGGGGGAGAGCCGCGTCACGGCCCCGTCGACATGATTCCGCGTCCGCGCGTAGCGTTCCGGGTCGATCGCCGCCAGCCGGCCGAGCGCGGCCGCCCGACCGCCGCGGGCCCAGTCCGGCAGGACGCTCGAGCCGTCGCCGCAGGCCGCCGCACCGAACGCGTCGGGAAACCGCCGGGCGACCGCGACGGCCCGTTCGCTCGGGGGCAGGTGCACCAGTTCGGTGAGGTCGAGCATGGGGTGCGCCACTCCCAGGGCCTCGGGGGCACGGCCGGCGACGGGCCGGCCACCGGCCGACGGCAAAGCGGTTACTCCGGCAGCGGCCGGCCCTTGGTCTCCGGGCCGAGCCAGACGATCACGACGCCGACGAGATAGACCGCCGCGAGCACCGACCCCGCCTGCGGGAAGCTGCCGCCGAACCAGGCCATGAGCGTCGCCGTCTGCAGTCCGCCGACCGCGGCGATGATCCGGCCGAAGTTGAAGGCGAAGCCCTGGCCGGTGGCCCGGACGGCCGTGGGGAACAGCTCGGGAAAGTAGAGCGGGAAGAAGCCGTAGAACGACGCGCTCGCACCGCCGGCGAGAAACGCCGCCCACAGGAAGGAGGGCCCGAAGGCATCGTGCCGCTGGTAGAGGTAGAGCGCGGCCGCGATCGTCGCCAGGCACAGTAGCGTGAACGTCGGTCGCCGGCCGAGGCGGTCGGCGACGAGGGCCGTGAGGAAGGTGGCGACGATCGCGCCCAGGGCGGTGGCGATCTGCGAATACTCCTTCGCGTGCGGCGCGGCGGTGCCGCCGAGCTGCATGGCCCAGCGGGGGATCCATTGGATGGCGCCCCAGGTGCCCAGGAGCGACACCCCCGCCAGGGCGGCGCCGAAGAGCATCATGCCGATGACGTGGCGCCCCGAGCCGGCCGGGAGCAGGCCCGACGCCGCCGCGCGGCCGAGGTACCGGAGCACGGGGTAGAGGTAGCCGGCGGCGGCCGTCAGGAGGCCGATCGCCGTCACGGCGGCGGCGGGGCCCGGCGCGAGCCCGGCCGGCGACCATGCCCAGATGATGGTCAGGGCCGCCACGCCGCCCACGAGCACGCCCACGAGATCGACCGTCATCCAGTGCGACGTCGCGCCACGGGCGCTCTCCGCCTGCCACTTCTCCGACTCCGGCACCCAGATGCGGATCAGGAAGATGAGCAGGGCCGGCAGGGCGCCGCTGATCATCAGCAGCCGCCAGGCCGAGTTGGCCAGCAGGTGCGTCGTCGTGGCCTCCGACAGCCCGAGGCCGAGCAGCCCGCCGCGGGCGGCCTCGATGAACCCGCCGAGCCCGAGGCTCAACAGCGCGACCAGCAGGAAGCCGACGTTCGCGGCGGCACCGATCAGCCCGGCGGTGACGGCCCGCGACTTTCCCGGCCAGATCTCGTTGACGAGCGCCACGCCGAGCGACCATTCGCCGCCCATGCCCAGCGACGCCACGAACCGCAGCGCGGCCACGTGCCAGGCCTCGGTCGCGAAGCCGCACAGTCCCGTGAACACCGCGTAGGTGAAGATGCTCAGCGACATCGCCCGCACGCGGCCGATCACGTCGCCGAGCCAGCCGAACAGCACGCCGCCGGTGGCGGCCCCCACGAGGAACACGGCGATGATCGCGCCGAACCACTTGTCGGCGGCACCGGGCGCGGCGTCGGCGCCGAGCAGATCCCTGATCGCCGGGCCGCCGATGAGCGGGAACAGCCCCATCTCGAAGCCGTCGAACAGCCACCCCAGGATGGCGGCCACCAGCGTGGCATCGCGGCCGAACGTGCCCGATCGTTCCTTCATTCCCGCAGCTCCCGAGACAGGTCGTCGCGTCGCGGCAGCACACCGTGCCGACGGCTGTTCCGGTCGCTGTCCCCGGGGACCGGACGATGGCGATAGACTATCCGCTCGTCCCCGGCCCCGCACCATCCGCCGGCCGCGGCCCCGCGTCCACCACGACCGTCCGCGCGTTCCCCGATGCCACCCGCCCCTCCCCCGCACCGCGTGCTCCTCGTCGTGGGCGACGCCTCCGAGACGCTCGACACGCTCTATCCCTACTACCGGCTCCAGGAGGCGGGGCTCGAGCCGGTGGTGGCCGGCCCGGAACGGCGCACGTTCCAGATGGTGATGCACGAGGTTCGTCCGGGCTGGACGATCACCAAGGAATGGGAGGGCTACCAGATCCGGGCCGACGTCGCCTTCGCCGAAGTCGACCCCCAGGCCTACCTGGGCATCTTCTTCAGCGGCGGCCGGGCCCCCGAATACATCCGCTACGACGCCGACCTCGTGCGGATCACGCGGCACTTCTTCGCGGCGGGCAAGCCGGTCGCCAGCGTCTGCCACGGCGTGGAGATCCCCGCCTACGCGGGCTGCCTGCAGGGCCGGCGGGTGACGACGGTCGGCAAGTGCCGCCACGACGTGGAGTCGGCGGGAGGCATCTACGTCGATGCGGCCTGCGTGGTGGACGGCAACCTCGTGAGCGGCCGCACCTTCCACGACAACGGCCGCTACCTGGGCCCCTGGATCGCGATGCTGCTGGCCGCCGCCGGGAAGTGAACCGCCGCGGGTCACGCCCAGGGATCGCGTTCCGGCCGGCTGCGGAGCCCGTTGGCCTCCGCGTCGGGCTTGCCGCCGGAGGTGAACGTCTCCGTGGCCGGATCGAATCCCAGCGTCCGTCCCAGGATCCAGGCGTTGGCCGCCGCGTGGGCGACGACGTGCGACCGCCGCATGACGTCGGCATTGCACACCGCCGGGGTGCGGCTCTTCACGCAGTCGAAAAAGTTCCTCGCGTGGGCCGACGCATCGGTGCCCGCCACCCGCTTCACCGACTCCGGCAGTTCCCCCTCGAGGGCCGCCGGCGCGTCGATCCCGCCCGCGTCCCCCGTCTCCAGCGCGCCCTCGCTCCCCACGAACCGCACCGGGCAGGTGCCGAGCTTCGTGTTGAACTGCGGGCCGCGATCCTTGAAGGGCTCCGCCAGGAACTCGAGCGTCAGCGTGACGCCGTCGGCATACCGGCAGGTGATGTGCGTGTCCGCCGGGATGAACTCCACCGGCGCGGTGTCGTCCGCCCGCTTCACCCACTGGCAGAGGTCGACGGTGTGCACGCCCCAGTCGAGCAGCCTGGCCCCGGCCTCGAAGTCGTAGACGCCGCGCCAGCCGCGGCCGAGGTAGTCCTTGTTGTAGGGCCGCCACGGCGCCGGGCCGAGCCAGACATTCCAGTCGCACTCCTCCACGGGCGGCGTCGGCTGCGCGGGCAGCCAGTCGTTGTTGAGGCTGGGCACGTAGACCGACGCGTGCATCTCCTGGAGGCCACCGATCCTGCCCGCCTGCACGAGGTCCTTCACCTTGATGAAGTTCGGCACGCTCCGCCGCTGCGTGCCGGCCTGGAAGATGCGTCCGGTCCTCCGCATCGTCTCCGCGATCCGGCGGCAGACGTCGATGGTCAGGCCGCAGGGCTTCTCGCAATAGACGTCCTTGCCGGCCTCCGCCGCCATCATCGCGGCCTTGCCGTGCCAGCGGTCGCCGGTCGCGATCAGCACGCAGTCGATGTCGGGTCGGGCCAGGAGTTCGCGCATGTCGCCGTACGCGCGGCAGTCGGTGTTGCCGTAGTGGCCGTCGACGAACCCCTTGCCCTCGGCACGCTTCACCGCCTGCACGTCCGCCACCGCCACGCACTGCACGTCGGCAAACTTGAGCATCTCCCCGAGCACATACTTGCACCGCGGGCCGAAGCCGATGACGCCGAGGGTGAGTCGCTCGCCCGCCGGGACCGCCGCCTCGCGTCCGACCGCCCGGGCGGCGGCGAGGGCGGGCGCGGCGGCGATCGCGACCGCGGCGACGTCGCCGAGGAACGTGCGCCGGTTCGAGTGGGCCTGACGGTCGTGCGGGGCCATGGGGACACTCCTCTGCTGGTGGCGTGTAATGGTGTGACCGGTTCCTGCGCGTCGCGTCCGACCGGTGCGAAGGGGCCCGGGCGGGGGCATGTCGCGGCCCCCGGTCCGGCGCCGTCCGCACGACCCGAACGTCCCGCCGTCACCAGTGGCGGCTGCACGGGCCATCCCGGCGGCCTCCGCCGACTGGCAGGCGGGTATCGAGCCGAATAGAATAAGGTATTGGCCGCGGGCAGGCCCGCCCTCCGCGTGGTGGTGAGCGAATGCGTGATTCCGCCGGGATTCGCCGAGGCGTCGGTCTGGCGGCGGCGGGCATCGCCGCGGTGCTCGTCCTTCCCCTCCCTGTCCCCCTCCCCCCCGGCCCGCTGGCGGCCGAGGCGACGTCCCGCGACCTGGAAACGCTGTTCGAAGCGAAGGTGCGGCCGCTGCTGGTGGCGAAGTGCCAGCGGTGCCACGGCGACAAGATCGCCGAGGCGGGCCTGAGGCTCGACAGCCGTCGCTCGATGCTGGCCGGCAGCGACACCGGCCCGGTCGTCGTGCCGGGAGACGCCGCGAAGAGCCGGCTCCTCGCCGCCGTTCGGCACGCCGACGGCATGGCGATGCCACCCGATGAAAAACTCTCCGGTGACGACGTGGCCGCGCTCGAAACCTGGGTGGCGGCCGGGGCGCCCTGGAGCGGTCCCGGTGGGGACGCCACCGACGGTCCGCCTCCGACCCGCGCCGTGGCGATGGCAGAGCGGATCACCGAGGCCATGAAGGGCCACTGGGCGTTCAGGCCGCCCGTTCGGCACGATCCGCCGGCCGTCGAATCGCTCGCCGCACTCGATCCGGCGGTCCGCATGGCCTGGTCCGGCTCGGTGATCGACCGGTTCGTCGCGGCCCGCCTCGTGGCGGCCGGCCTCTCTCCGGCGGCGGAGGCCTCTCCCCGCGACCTGTTCCGCCGGCTCTGCTACGACCTCACCGGCCTGCCACCGGCGGCTGCCGATGCCGACGCCTTCTGTGCCCGGTCCGCCGCGGGCCCGGAGGCCGCGGACGCCGCCTTCCGCGAGGCGGTCGACCGTCTGCTCGCCTCCCCGGAGCATGCCGAGCACTGGGCCCGCATCTGGCTCGATCTCGCCCGCTACGCCGACACGATGGGCTACGCCTTCGACAATCAGGATCACCGCTATCCCTTCGCCTGGACCTATCGCGACTGGGTGATCGACGCCCTGCACCGCGACCTGCCCTACGACCGGTTCGTGACGCTGCAATTGGCGGCCGACCGCATCCGGCCCGAGGTGCCGCGCAGCGACCTGGCGGCGCTGGGATTCCTCACGGTCGGCCGCACGTTCCTGGGAAACGTGCACGACATCATCGACGACCGGATCGACGTGGTCACCCGCGGGCTGATGGGCCTCACCGTCGCCTGTGCCCGCTGCCACGACCACAAGTACGAACCGCTCGCCGCCGCCGACTACTACGCCCTGCACGGCATCTTTTCCAGCTGCCGCATCCCCGAGGATCTGCCCGTGATCGGCGACAGCCCCCCGGGCCCGGATGCCGAGGCCTTCGCCGCCAAGCTGCAGAAGTTGCACGACGACGTGCTCGCCCACGAACACGCGGTGTATGCCCGTGGCACCCGCGACGCGGTGGCCCACGCCGCCGACTACCTCTGCGAGGTCGCGCGGCCGGCCCAGCGGGCCGCCGACAACCGTCCGCCACGGCTGGCCGACGGCTACGAACTGGAGCAATTGGTGATCGACAGGCTCAAGCGGCTGCTCGACGGCGCACCGGCGGGCCACCCGGTCCTCGGCGCCTGGGCGGCGGTCCGCGGCAAGGCCGACGGCGAGATCGGCCCGGGACTGGAGGCGTTGATGTCGTCGTGGGGCGAGTCGCCCGAGGCGAAGGTCGTCAACCCGCTCGTGCGGCAGGAGCTTCTCTCGGCACGGCCCGGCACGTTGCGGCAGCTCGCCGAGGCCTACGCCCGCCTCGTCGCCCGGGTCGCCCCCGTGGTCGCCGGCGGCCCCGAGGCCCGGCCCGACGAGCCCGCCGAACTCGCCGCCCTGCGGACGCTGTTGGGGAAGGAGGGCACGCCCTTCGTGGTCCCGCAGGCGGAGGCGATGCGGCTGGCGTCGCGCAAGGAACAGACCGAGCACCGGCGGCTCAAGAAGGAGATCACCAAGCACACCGCCGAGGCGGTCGGCGGCCCGCCGCGGGCGATGGCGCTCATCGACAACGACAAGCCGCAGGACAGCCACGTGTTTCTCCGCGGCAATCCGGGCAAGCACGGGGAACGGGTCGAGCGTCGGCTGCCGACGCTGCTCGGCGGCGCCGCGCTGTCCCGCACCGACAGCGGCCGGCTCGAACTGGCGCAGGCGATCGTCTCGGCCGGCAACCCGCTGACACCGCGGGTGATCGTCAACTGGGTCTGGACGCACCACATGGGGCGTGGACTGGTCGATACCCCCGGCGACCTCGGACTCCGTGGCGAGGCTCCGAGCCACCCGGAACTGCTCGACGACCTGGCCCGCCGGTTCGTCGACGAGGGCCACTGGAGCCTGCGGTGGCTGCACCGGGAGATCGTCACGAGCCGCACCTGGCGGCAGTCGACCGCGGCCGCCGCAACCGCGGTCGAACGCGACCCCGACAACCGCCTCTTCGGCCGGGCCAGCCGCCGCCGGCTGGGCTGGGAGGCGTGGCGCGACAGCCTGCTCGTCGCCGCGGGGACGCTGCCGCCGCCGTCGTCGGCCGCCGACCATCCGGCCCCGGTCGCCGCCGCCGGTCGCGGCGGCCCGGCGGTCGATCCGCTGCTGGAGTCGGCGATGCATTCCCGCACGGTCTACGGACGCCTCGACCGGCAGGACGTGCCGGGCATCGTGCGGGTGTTCGACGTCGCCAATCCCGACACGGCGGTCCACGTCCGCGTCCGCACCACCGTACCGCAGCAGTCGCTCGCCGTGCTCAACGCGCCCCTGGTGGTGACGGCGTCGCGGAAGGTCGCCGCCCGCGTCGATCGCGAGGCCGCCGGCGGCGACGACGCCACGCGGGTGGACGCCCTGTGGCGGGCCGTTCTCGCCCGCAGCCCCACGCCCGACGAGCGGTCGGCCGCCCTGGCCTGGCTCTCCGCCGAGGCGCAGCAGGACGCCGCCGCCCCGCAGCCGCCGGAGTTCGGCCGCTGGGACCGGCTCGCGCAGGCGATCCTGGCGACGTCGGAGTTCCAGTTCGTCGACTAGCCCTCGACGACCAGACGCATGCCGACCGAGGAGCCCACCCCATGACGTCCCACCAGCTTCCATCCCCCTGCTCCTGTTCCCGCCGCGAGGCGCTCCTCCGCACCGGCCTCGGCCTCGGCTGGCTCGGCGCCGCGAGCCTGCTGGAGCGGGAGGCCCGCGCGGCCGCCTCGGCACCGGCCGCCGCCGCCCCGCCCCGGACGCTGGCGGCACGCCCGCCCCATTTCCCGGCCCGCGCCCGGGCCGTGATCCACATCTTCGCCAACGGCGGCCCGAGCCATCTCGACACGTTCGACCGCAAGGTGGAACTCGAGAAGTACGCCGGCCGCGAGATCCCCAACAAGCTGCCCACCGAGCGACGCACCGGCGCGGCCCTCCCCTCCCCCTTCTCCTTCTCGCGGCACGGCGAGAGCGGGCTGGAGGTGAGCGAGCTGTTTTCCAACGTCGCCCGGCACGCCGACCGCCTGCTCGTCGTGCGGTCGATGCACGCGGACGTTCCCAACCACGAGCCCTCGCTCATGCTGATGAACTGCGGCGATGCCCGGCTCGTCCGGCCCGCGGCGGGAGCGTGGGTCACCTACGGGCTGGGCACGGAAAACCAGAACCTGCCCGGGTTCGTGGCGATGTGCCCCGGGGGCTACCCGATCAAGGGCACGGAGAACTGGCGGAGCGCGTTCCTCCCCGGGATCTACCAGGGCACCTACGTCGACACCAAGAAGAAGAAGGTGGACGAGCTGGTGGAATACATCCGCCACCCGTTCCTCGACCGCGAGGCGCAGCGGCGGCAGCTCGACCTCACGGCCGCGCTCGACCGCCGGCACCTGGAGTCCCGGCCGCACGACCCGCAGCTGGAGGCGCGGATCGCCTCGATGGAACTGGCCTGGCGGATGCAGGCGGAGGCCGGCGACGCCTTCGACGTGTCGCGCGAGCCGGCCCACGTGCTGGCCCGGTACGGCGACGACGTCCAGGGCCGGCAGATGCTGATCGCCCGCCGGCTGGTCGAACGCGGCGTGCGGTACGTGCAGGTCTGGCACGGCAAAGGGCAGCCCTGGGACAGTCACGACCAGATCGAGAAGAACCACCGGCGGCTCGCGGGGGAGTGCGACAGGGCGATCGGGGCGCTGCTCGACGACCTCGTCGGGCTGGGCATGCTCGAATCGACGCTCGTGCTCTGGGGGGGCGAGTTCGGCAGGACCCCGACGGTCGAACTGCCCAACGACGGCACCGGCGTGAAGGAGCCCTCCGGCCGCGACCACAACCACCACGGCTTCACCGTGTGGATGGCGGGCGGCGGCGTGCGGGCGGGCACCGTCTACGGCGCCACCGACGAACTCGGCTTCAAGGCGGTCGAGAAGCCGGTGCACGTGCACGACCTGCAGGCCACCATGCTCCACCTGCTGGGCCTCGATCACACGCGGCTGACCTTCCGCCACAGCGGCCGCGACTTCCGCCTCACCGACGTCCACGGCAACGTCGTCACCGACATGCTGGCCTGACGGGTCGGCGGCCCGCACGTCGCCCCGCCCGTCGTTCCCTCCCCGCCCACCTCCCGGAGTTCCACGATGCCGTCCCACGTCCCGCCGGCCAGCGAGTTCTTTCGCCCGCTCGCCCGGTGCCGCCCCTCCGCCCTGGCGGCGGTGGCCACGCTCGTCTGCTGCTGCGGGGCCGCCGCCGAGGAGCGGCTCTTCGACGGCGGCACGTTCGCCGGCTGGGAGGGCGACACGCGGGGCGTGTGGCGGATCGAGGATGGCGAGATCGTGGCCGGCAGCCTGGGAAAGAAGCAGGAGAAGAACGACTTCCTCTGCACGACACGGCGGTTCGGCAACTTCGACCTGAGGCTCAAGATCCGGCTCACCGGGACGGAGGGATTCGTCAACTCCGGCATCCAGTTCCGCAGCGAGCGAATCCCGAACGACCACGAGGTGATCGGCTACCAGGCCGACTTCGGCGCGGGCTTCGACGGCGCCCTCTACGATGAATCGCGGCGGAAGCGGATGCTGGCCAAGCCCGCGGCCGAGGTGGTGAAGACGGCGTTGCGGCCGGGCGAGTGGAACGACTACCGCATCCGGGCCGAGGGTCCGCGGATCCGTCTCTGGCTCAACGGCGTGCAGACCGTCGACTACACCGAGCCCGAGGCGGGACTGCCGGCCACCGGCCTGATCGCGCTGCAGATCCACGGCAACGCGGTGTCCGAAGTGCGGTTCAAGGACATCGTGATCGAGGAACTGCCCGCGGACGGCGGCTGACGGGCGGCCCCCCCGCGGCCGCCGTCGGTCGTCGCTCCTCCGGGGTCCGTCAGCCGTCGAGGCCGACCGCCCGCGCCGGATTCACCGCCACGATCGTCTCGATCGTGGCATCGTCGAGCCCCACCTCTTCCGCGAGCACGCGGCGGACGTCGTTCATGGTGGCGGTCGAACCGACCAGATGGGAGCGGTCCTCCGCCCACGCGGCTCCGCCGACGTCCACCACCACGTCGCGGCCGGCGAGCGCATAACGGCCCGGCCCCATGCCGGCGGCCGCCGTGGCGTCGGTGACCGCGATCGTGCGATCGACGCCGATCCGCCGGATGACGTTGCCGAGCATCGGCGGCGGCAGGTGCACGCCGTCGGCGATCACCATCACCCAGCGGAGGGCGTCGGTGGCCAGCACCCGCTGGATGACATTGTCGTGCCGGTGCAGCATGAGCGGGCAGCCGTTGCCCAGGTGGGTGAAGGCCGACAGCCCGGCAGCGACGCTCCGCGCGAGCAGGTCGAGCGAGGGATCGCAGTGCCCGGCCGAGACCACGATGCCGCGGCTCGCCAGCCAGCGGACGGTGGCCAGGCCCTCGTCGTGCTCCGGCGCGAGTGTCACGATCCGCACCAGTCCGTCTCCCGCCTCGACCAGCCGGCGGGCCGCCGCGACGTCGGCCGCGATCACGTGGGCCGCGGGATGGGCGCCGACGAATCCGGGCAGCGGGCTGATGAAGGGCCCCTCGACGTGGATGCCCGCCACCACGTCGCGGACGTCGGGGTCGGCGGCGTGCAGCGCCGCGAGCCGGGCGATCCGCGCCTCCATGCGGTCGAGCCGGTCGGTGATGACGGTCGCGAGAATGCGGCCGCCGCCCGCCGCGCGGATCGCCCGACAGGCGCCCCGCACCGCGGCGGCATCGAGGCCGTCGGCGTTGAAGTCGACGCCATGCCCGCCGTTGCACTGCAGATCGAAGGGACGTCGTGTCACGGTGCCTCGTCCGGAGCGGGCCCCGCGTCCCGCGTCGCCGGCCGCAGGAGCGCCGCCGACGCCCGATCGAGATGCACACGGCAGTCGGGATGCCGTCGCAGGATCGACGCGGGCACGGCCGGTGTCACCGGCCCCTCCAGGCTCGCCCGCACCGCCTCCGCCTTGCGGCCGTCGGGCACCGAGCAGATGAGCGTGCGCGTGGCGAGGATGCGACGGACCGACATCGAGATCGCGGTCGTGGGCACGGCGGCGAGATCGGGAAACCAGCCCTCGCCGACCTGCTGCCGGCGGCAGGCCTCGTCGAGGACGACCGCCAGGTAGGCCGCCGTGGTGTCGAAGTCGGCCGGCGGGTCGTTGAAGGCCACGTGCGCGTTCTCGCCGATGCCGATGAGTGCCAGGTCGAACGCGGCCGCGGGCACGAGGCTCGCGAGCCGGCGGCACTCGGCCGCCGCCGGGGCGGCGCCGTCGATCCCGTGGAAGGCGGCGGGCCGTGCCGGCAGCCGGTCGATGAACCGCTCGCGGAGGAAGCGGCGGAAGCTCGCCGGATGGTCGGCCGGAAGGCCGACGTATTCGTCGAGGTGGAAGATCGTGATCGCCCCCCAGGGGACATCCGCCGCGGCCGCCAGCGCACCGAGCACCTCGAACTGCGACGCGCCGGTGGCGATCACGAGCGTCGCGGCGCCCTGGATGGCACAGGCGGCCCGCAGCCGCTCCGCCGCCTCCATGGCGGCGGCCGCGCCGAGTTCCGGACGACCGGGATGCACCGACACCCTCATGGTCGTGGTTCCGCGGCGGGGGTGACGGCCGCATCCGCCGGCGGCGCGGCGGCTCCGCGGGCCAACTCCGCCAGCCGCCCGGTCGCCGCGGCCTCGGCGCGGGCCAGCACGTCGGCCACCCGCACGGGGCCGCCACCGCGCCGCCGGCTTTCGTCGGCCGCCTCCATGAAGGCATAGAGCGCGATCGTCTCGGAGGCGGGCACGGGCGGCCGGCCGGTCCGCACGAAGGCGGCGATCGCCATGGCGAGCGGTCGATAGCCGTCGAAGCCGCCCACCGCCGCCGTTCCCCGCGTGCCGAAGGCGGTGCCACCGTAGCCGGCCGCACCCCGCCGGATGCCCCGGAAGGTGCCGATGCGTCCGTCGGCCCACACGCCGGCGACGTGGTCGAAGTCGGCCGTGCCGGTGCGGGTGACCGACTCGCAGCCCGGTCCCATGACCGTGAACAGCGACTCGCAACCGTGGATGCCGTACCAGAACAGGTCGGCGTGGGACGGCTCGAGGCTGCATGGCGACCAGGTGTCGCAACCGGTCACCTCCCCGAGCGAACCGTCGCGGACCGCCTGGGTCGCGGCGGCGAATCGCAGCGCCGAACTGCTGAACACGGGCACGTGCGCGTCCTCCGCGAGCCGATAGATGGCGACGACGTCGGCCAGCGTCGCCGCCACCGGCTTGTCGATGAACAGCGGCTTGCCCGCGCGGATGACGATCGCCGCCTGCTCCAGGTGCGGGCCGCCGTCGTTCGTCTCCAGGAGCACCGCATCGACGCGGTCGAGCAGCGGCCCGATCCCGTCCACGATCTCCACGCCCGTCTCCCGCACCGCCCGGCTGATGTCGGGGATGCGGCTGCGGCTCGACTCGATCGTGCGGCTGCCGTGGGGATGGGCGGCCACCACCCGACAGCCCGGCACGTGCTGCGGGTCCTCGACGACGTTGAACAGCCTGGCGAACGCGGTGGCGTGCGACGTGTCGAGCCCGATGATCCCCAGCCGCACCGGCGGCCGTTCGACGGCCGGCTCGTCCCCCGGGGCGGTCCGGGTCAGCCGCGCGAGGTTCGCCAGTTCCGCGGCGGAGAGGGCGCGGTCGAAGACGGCCACGCCGCCGATCCAGCCGGTGAAGCCGACGCTGCGAGCCGAATGAATCACCCGGCCGATCGTGAACGGCCCGCCGCTGTCCGCGTCGGCCGGCGCGTGGATGCCGTGCGGATACCACCAGGGATTGAGCCGCAACGCCGTCAGGTCGCGGGCGGTCTCCGTCCATGCCCCGGCGGGCGAGCGACGCAGCCGCACCCGCACCCTGGTGAACGGATACTCCCGGTCCTCCACCCGTTCTTCGGCGGTCTCGCGGACCACCTCGACCGCGACCGGCTCCTCCTCGGGCGGGTCGTAGCACTGGGCCGCGGGGAACGCCGGATCCTCGCCCTCCTGCATCCCCTCCTGGCGTCGCAGCCGCCCCTGCAACCAGGCGTTGGCGGCGAACGAGAGGAGTTTGTCCTGCTGGGGCGCCTCGAGCCAGCGATCCCCCGCGGTGCCGTCGAGCCAGCCGGTGATCTCGTGCCGCCGGTGGTCGAACGTCATCGCGAAGCAGTGCCAGCCGGCGGCCAACCGCTCGGGCGCCGCGTCGGCGGGCACCGCGGCCGCCAGCCCGACGGAGTTGCACTTGTGCAGGGCGTACCGGTTGAGGAACGACCCGGCACCGTTCTCCGAGACATGCCCGCAGGCCGATCCCTCCTTGTTGAGTCCGGCGAACAACGCGTACTGACGCTGCCCCCGCTCCACCCGCCGGATGCCCCGCGTCGACTCCTGCTGGAGGTCGGTCCCCTCGTGCCAGATGCCCGCCAGGGCGTGGTTGCCGCTCTCGCGCACCGCCCAGACGACGACCGTGACCGACCGCCCCTGCCCCTTGATGTCCAGCGGCGTGTCGTGCAGCCGCGACCGTGGCACGAACAGGAACGGACGGAAGGCCGGATCCTCCTCCTTGCGGATGCGGATCGCCCCGCCGAACGGCCCGTTCGCCGCGACGGGAAAGTCGGCGAGCGTCGCCTGCCGTCCCTCGCCCCAGTAGTCCCGCACGTAGTTGCCGGCATCGAGCGGGTAGTCGGTCGCCGCGCCGGGGGGGACGTGGGCCACGAACCGCCGCTCCCCGTCGGGCTCCCGGGCGACGAAATCCCAGAAGGCCACGAGCCCCGGCATCGCGGTGACGGCGGCCACCCGCTGGCGGCGGTCGTCTTCGCCGCCGGCGCACGTCGCCGCGGCCAAAATCCATGCGAGGCCCAGGAGCATGATGCACGAACGCGGCATGCGGACGCCCCCTGCGATGAAGGGCCTGCGGTGAACGGCGGGGCCGCTCGGACCCCGAACCTGCGGACACCCCCCGCGGCCGACGCCACCACCGGTCGCACGTCCGCGGGCGTGAGCCCGAAACTCTAGCATTCGGCGACCGCCGCCGCGACCACGCGCATCGCGGCCTGCCGCCGCGCCTCGACGAGCGTGCGGGCCGCCAGCGCCCGCTGCCGCGAACCCGCGGAATCACGGGCCATCTCCACCACCGCGGCCGGGATCCGGCCCACGTCGGCCTCGTCATCCAGATCGAACAGCCAGTCGCCGAGGCCGATGTCCCGCCACATCAGGCCCTTGGTCGTCTGCTCGGCGAACCGGCACACGATCGCCGGCACGCCGTTGCCGATGCACAGGATCGGCGAGTGCATCTCGTTGCCGAACAGGCCGGCGCTGCGGACGAACGTCGAGACCGCCTCATCGACGAGCCAGTAGTCGGGCCGCCAGACCACCGCCCGCCGCACGTCCGCCGGGAGCCGCTCCACGATCCGCTCCCGGCCGAGGGCCACCTGCGTGCGGTCCTCGGGGCAGACGAGCACCTGCCGTCCCGTCTCCCGCACGACGCGGACGATCGCCTCCCGCAGCGGCGCGTGGTCGTGCTCCCGCAGCGCCTCGTTGCGGGCGTGCCGGACCGGGTCGAACACCCGACGTTTCTCCGGGATCGCCCAGTAGGGGGTGTAGCGCAGCCGGGGGATGCAGCACAGGTACCCTCCTGGCTCCAGGCCATTGGCCGCCAGAAACGCCTCCGCGCCGGCGTCGTCGCGGAGGTCGGTGCCGAAGGCGGCGTCGGGCCCGAACCCCATCACCGGGCAGCGGCAGCCGAGCGTGCGGGCCAGGTCGAGCGACGGAGTGTCGCGGAAGAACACGAAGCGGGCCCCGCCGAGCACCTCGACGGTGCGTCGCAGCGACTCTGCGGAGGCGGGCGTCGTCGCCGTCGAGGGCGTCGGTGGCAACGTGATGCCGTAGACACCGTACGGTTTGCCGGTCGCGTCGTGCCACCGGACGACGTCTTTCTCGGCCACGAGCGAGGGCCCCGACCCGTGCAGCAACAGGTCGCAGTCGGCGAAGGCCGCATCGACCGCCGCCCGGTCGGCGGCGATGACCAGCCGGGGAAACCGGCGGCGCAGCATCTCGCCGACGCCGCCGGCGACGCTGCTCGGCCAGAGCGTGACTTCCACGTCGGGCAGTTCCCGCTCCAGCGTGGCCAGCAGGCCCGGCGTGTGTGCGACGTCGCCGATGTTGACCGTCTGCCAGCTCGACCGCAGGAGGATGCGGCGCGGACGGGCCGCCGCCGCACCGCCGGCGACGGTGGCGGACAAGGCCACGAGGCCGCCGGCCCGCAGGACGTGCCGCCGGGTCCGCAGGGGTATCATGCACCGCTTCTCCACCGGACCGCGACGGCCCACCCTTCGTCCCGACACCCGCCCAGCGGGCGGCCTCCACCATGACCACCATACACTCCGCCCCTCGTTCCCGGGCCCGCCGGGTCACCCCTGCCGAACGCCCGCCCACGCGGACGGGGAGAAGCCCCCGGCCCCTGTCGGCCCCCATGCTCATGCCGTTCATGGCGGCGATCGCGGCGGCGGTCGTGACGCTGCCCGGGGCCGGTTCCGCCGCCGGAGCCGCCGACATCCTGCTCACGCCGACGGGGCCGATCAGCACGCCGCAGGCGGCCCGCGACGCCGCCCGCGGCAGCCCGAAGCCCGCGCGGATCGTCGTCGCCGACGGCACCTACCCGCTCACGGAGCCGCTCGAACTCGTGGCCGCCGACGCCGCGACCGAGTGGGTGGCGGCGGCCGGCGCGCGGCCGGTCTTCAGCGGCGGTCGCCGGGTCACCGGCTGGCGGGAGCGTGATGGCCTCTGGGTGGCGCCGGTGCCAGGCGTGCCCTCCGGCGGCCGCGGCTTCGAACAGCTCTGGATCGACGGCCGCCGCGCCACGCGGGCCCGCCACCCCGACCGTGGCTACCTGCACATCACGGGGACCGCGCCGGCCGGTGCGTTCGCCGACCTCGGCGCCGAACCGGCGAAGGAGGCCTTCCAGTTGCCGGCCGAGACGTTCGCGATCCTGCGTGCGATCCCGGCGGCGGAGCGGGACGATCTGCTGCTGACGGTCACGCACGACTGGGCGGTCGCCCAGGCCCGCATCGCCGCCCTCGACGACGCATCGCGGAGCGTCCGCATCAAGGGCAGGAGCCGCTATCCCGTCGCGCCCGCCGGCGACCCCGCGCCGCGGTGCTGGCTGGAGAACGTCCGCACCGCCCTCGACAGCCCGGGGGAGTGGTTCCTCGACCGGACGGCCGGCGAACTGCTCTACAAGCCGCTGGCGGGTGAACGGATCGATGCGATCGTCGCCATCGTGCCGGTCGCCGGGCGGCTGCTCTCGATCAGCGGTGCCGACGATCTCCGCTTCCGCGGCCTGCGTTTCGAGCACGACGACGACCACTACCCGGCCGGCGGCCTGTTCGAGGGGCAGGCGGCACCCGGCATCGGTGCCGCCATCGAGGTTCGCGACAGCCGGGGCGTCCGCTTCGAATCGTGCACCGTGGCCCACGTGGGCCGGCATGCGATCCACTTCCACAACGGCTGCGCCGACGCGGCCGTCGTCCACTGCCACCTGCACGACCTGGGCGGCGGCGGCGTGGTGGTGGGCGATGCGGCCCCGCCGCGGGGCCCCGACGTGTGCCGCCGCATCGTGATCGACGACTGCATCATCCAGCAGGGCGGCCGCCGGCACCCCAGTGCCTGCGGTGTCACGCTCACCCACACCCGGCAGTGCGCGGTCACCCACTGCGACATCGGCGACCTCTACTACACCGGCGTGAGCGCGGGCTGGAACTGGGGCTACGGCGAGAGCCAGTCCCGCGAGACCCTCGTCGAGCACAACCACATCCACCACCTGGGCTGGTCGTACCTCAGCGACATGGGCGGGTTCTACGGCCTGGGCACGTCGCCCGGCACGGTGATCCGCGGCAACCACATCCACCATATCAACAGTCACCGCTACGGGGGCTGGGGCATCTACTTCGACGAGGGCAGCTGCGACACGCTGGCCGAGAAGAACCTCGTGCACGACACCTGGGACACCGGCTTCCACCAGCACTACGGCTACGCCAACCGCGTCCGCAACAACATCTTCGCCTTCGGCCGCCGGGCCCAGGTGCTGCGCAGCCGCAACGAGCCGCGGCTGTGCTTCGTCTACGAACGCAACATCGTGTGCTGGGATCCGCCGGCCACGCTGCTCGACCGGGGCGATGCCCATTGGGCGCTCGTCGACAAGCCGGCCAAGGGCGAGCCACGCGACTCGATCGTGTTCCGCGACAACCTCTACTGGTGCACCGATGGCACGACGCCCGGGCTGCTCAACCAGGGCACGATCACCTGGGATGCATGGCGGAAGCTCGGCCGCGACGGGGGCAGCCTGTTCGCCGACCCGCGGTTCGTCGATGCCGCGGCCCGCGACTTCCGGCTCGCGGCCGGCAGCCCGGCCGTGACGATCGGATTCGAGCCCTGGGACCTCTCGCTCGCCGGCGTCCGCGCCGACGACGCGGCGTGGCGGGCCGAGGCGGCCCGTGGCCACGACCAGCCGACGTGGGAGCGGGACGCCCGACCGTGGCCCGCGCCCCCCGTCCCCGCTCGCCCCGCCCGCTGACGCCCCGGCGGCTCACTCGGCCGCCACGGCCGGGATCGGCTCCTCGGAGATCGTCGCCTCCCGCCCCCGCAGGTGCTTGTCGAGAAACTGCCTCGTCCGCCGCACGACCTCCGGGTTGCGGAACCCCCCGTGCCCGCCGCCGGGAATGGTGAGCAGGAGGCACTCCACGCCGGCCTTCTCGCAGGCCTCGTCGAGCCGCGTCGACTGGCTGTAGGGCACCAGCGGATCCGCGGTGCCGTGGATGCAGATGAGCGGCGGATCGCCCGGCGTGACATACGCCAGCGGAGAGGCGCTCTTCGCGACGTCGGGGACCTCGGCGGGCGGGCCGCCGAGCAGCTTCGCCACCATTCCCTTGGCGGCCGCGTTCGCCTCCGCGATCTCGGTGAAGTCGCAGGGACCGAACTGGTTCACGACGCAGGCGACCTTCTCGCTCGCGTCACGGTGCTCCCCGAGCGTGCCATCGAGCGACTCGACGTCCCCCGTCGTGCCGAGCAGGCAGACGAGGTGGCCGCCGGCCGACGATCCGGCCACGCCGATGCGGCCGGGATCGATGCCATGGGCGGCGGCGTTGGCCCGCAGCCAGCGGATCGCCGCCTTGCAATCGTGGATCTGCGCCGGCCAGATCGCCTCGCCCGTGAGCCGATATCCGACCGAGGCGACGGCATACTCCCCCGACTGCACCAGCGGCAGCAGCATCCTGCCGGCCCCCTTGTCGCCCCCCTGCCACCCGCCGCCGTGGACGAACACGACGAGGGGCAGACCGCCCGCGGGAGTGCCCGCCGAGGCCGCGGCCGCCTCGGGCAGGTAGAGATCGAGCCGTTGCCGCGGGTTGTCGGTCGCCGCGTATGGGATGTCCAGTTCGGCACGCACGTTCGCCGGCAGCCCGGCCGCGGGGGGGGCGGCCGCCCCGGTGCCGTTCCAGGCCCAGCCGCCGGCCACGGCGGCCAGCACGCACCACGTCATTCTCCCGCTCATGACTCTCCCGCTCATGAAGAACTCCCCATGGATCGACGACGGCGGCGGCCGCGGCCGGCCGCACTCCTCTGGAGCCTATCACGCCTCCTCGCGGAGCAGCTGCGGAGGTTCTTCGAAGTCCTCGAGTTCCGGCGGCAGCTGCAGCTGCCGCATGGTCTCGTCGGTCCGCCGCATGCCCTCGGCCACCTCGTCGACCCGCTGGGCGATGTCGGTGACGTCCCGCTTGGCCACCGCCCCCTCCGCCAGCGCCGCGATCTTCGACTCCAGCCGTTCGATCTCGGCGGCCACGACGTCGAGCTTCCGCCGGGCGTCGTCGATGTTGGCCAGCCGCTCCCGGCTGGTCTGCAGGTGATCCTCCAGGGTGGCCCGCAGCTTCGCCGAGTCGTCCCCCGCCGGCAGCTTCGCCAGCCGCTTCTCCAGGTCGGCGATCCGCGTGCGGATCGCGCCGTCGTCGGTGTGGTCGAGAAACTCGGAGAGCGTCGCCGCCCCCCAGATCATCCGCAGGTAGCCCCACAGCAGCCGGTCGAGCGATTCGAGCGAGCCTCCCGCGAGCCCGTCGGAGTCGAGCCCGCGGGCATCGGGGCCCCGCAGGGTGCCGCCGAGTTCGACGAGCTTCTGGCAGTGCTCCCGGAGCCGGTCGAACCGGGCGAGCAACGGCGGCGGCAGCCGGCTGCGGATCCGCTGGTAGGACTCGCGGGCCCCGCTCGCCTCGGCGTGGCGACGGACCTTGGCCTCCTGTGCCTCGACGGCACTGCGGAAGCGGTCGTTGCTCACCATGCTCGCCAGATAGAAGATTTCCCCGGCCGCCACGAGCGGCAGCAGCACGCCCGGAAAGCCGCTGATGAACGCCGCGGCCACGCCCGCCCCGAAGAAGAGCAGGTTCCACCGCGTCGTGAAGGCCGTGCGCAGGTAGTTCATGGCTGGCGGTCCGGCGGCTCAGCGGGGATGGTGCGCCGCCGCCTCGATCCCCTCGATCTGTTCCTGGAGCTGGCGGACCTTCTCGTGGAACCACGGCTCCGCCTGCGTCTCGCGGGCCGGCGCCCCGGCGGGCGGCATGCGGATGTCGGCGGCGATCCTGCCCGGGGTCGTCGCCATCACGACCACGCGGTCGCCGAGGTACACCGCCTCCTCCACCGAATGCGTCACGAACAGCACCGTCGCCTGCACCTCCCGCCAGAGCCGCACCAGCAGGTCCTGCATGTCCAGGCGGGTGGCCGGATCGAGCGCACCGAACGGCTCGTCCATGAGGATGATGCGGGGCCGCAGGATGAGCGTGCGGGCGATCGCCACCCGCTGCCGCATGCCGCCGGAAAGCTCGTGCGGATACTTGGCGGCGTCGCGGGCCGGGTCGAGCCCCACCCGCTCGACCCACTCCCGGCCCTCCCGTTCCCGCTCGCGCCGCGGCACGCCGCGGCACTCCAGGCCGAAGGCCACGTTGTCGAGGACGGTGCGGTTGTCGAAGCTCGTGTAATCCTGGAACACCATGCCCCGGTCGGCACCCGGTCCCACGACCTCGCGGCCGAGCACGCGGACCACGCCGCGGGTGGGCGGATGCTGCGGCTCCAGCCCGGCCACCAGCCGCAGCACCGTGCTCTTGCCGCAGCCGCTGGGGCCGAGGAACGACGAGATCTCGCCGTGGTCGGGCAGGTCGGGGATCGTGAAGCTCACGTCCTCGATCGCGGTGTACTCCCGCGACGTGCCGCCGCCGTAGACCTTCGTCACCCCGACGAATTCGACGGCCGCCGGCCGTTCCGCCGCCGGGGCATCGACGCGGGCCGCGTCGGCGGTCGGCGCGGACGACGCGTGCTCGCTCATGCCCCCCTCCCCGCGGCGGCGCCGCCGTGCAGCAGCCCGCGGACCAGCTTCGGCAGCCAGCCGTGGCCGCCGTAACGATGGGGGAACAGGTCGCACTGCAGCCACCACAGCCCGCGATCGATGGCGTAGGCGACCAGCGGGATGACGACGAGCACGACGAGGATCGGCTCCCGCTCGCCCCGCCGCTGCGACATGTTGATGAGGTCCCCGAGGCCGCCGGAGTCGCCGCCGAACTTCACCAACTCCGCCAGCATCACGTAGCCGAAGGCGAGGCCGAACAGCAGCCGCAGCGAATTGAAGATGGCCGGAGCCGCCAGCGGCACGAGCACCTTCATGATGATCTGCAGCCGCGAGGCGCCGAGCGTCAGCGCGGTGTCGACGTACCGCTGCGGCACCTCGAGCACGGCGGAGGTCGTGTCGCCGACCACGAAGGCGACGCTGGCGATGAACAGGAACATCACCTTCTGGAATTCGCCGATCCCGAACAGGAAGAACGTCAGCGGGATGAGGGCCGCCACCGGGATGTTGCGGCCGAACACGGTCAGCGGTGCCAGGAACGACCGCACTGCCGGAAAGCAGGCGGCCAGCACGCCCAGCGGCACGCCGACCACCGCGGTCAACCCGAAGCCCAGGCACACCCGCCCGAGGGTGCGAACCGTGTTCGCGACGAGCCGGCGCTCCCCGAACACGCGGGGCAGCTCGCGGAGCGTTTCGCCGGGGCTGGGCAGCATCGCCGGACTGATCGCGCGGGTCTCGGCGTCGCCCGCCGTGGCGATGAACCAGGCCGCCGCCACGCAACCCACGCACGTGACGCCCCACAGCGCCGCCGTCACCGCCGGCGCCTCGCCCCGCAGCGGCCGGGCCGGCGCGGCGGCCCGTGGCTCGACGGCCGCCGCCATGGTCATTCCTTCTCCGCGGAGTAGACCTTGATCTCGACGCGACGGTTCTTGGCGTGGTCGTCGGGGTGCTCCGGGTCCGCGGGCCGCTCCCAGCCCGCGCCATCGACGGCGAACCGGTTCTCGTCGAAGTCGAACTTCTCCACGAGCGCCCCCTTGACGGCCGCCGCCCGCTGCCGCGAGAGCTCCTTCACCATCGACGCCGGCACCTGGCCCCGCATCGAGCCGTCGGTGTGCCCCTCGATGACGATCCGCGCGTTGCCGAACTGCTTGGCGAGCGCGCCCACCTCGTCGAGCACGAGATCGACGGTCGCGTCGTACGGCTCCTCGACCTCGCGGCCGTCGATCCGCCGCACGATCCGCTTGCGCAGGTCCCAGCTGTTGGGGAAGAAGTGGATCACCACCGTGTTGGTGAGGATCTCCTCGTTCTCCGCCCGGATCTGCGAGAGCGTCTTCGGCGGCAGGACGCGGGCGTATTCGTCCTTGCTCTCGGCGTACTTCGGCTCGGCGCCGAGTTTCTGGATCACCGAGAAATCCATCACCTGGTCGAACGGCACCGGCGGGTTCGAGATGGCCCCGATGCGGCGGTACAGATAGTAGGCCTGCTTCCAGATCCGCTCGAAGTTGGCGGGGTTGTTGCGGTTGACGAAGAACTGGTAGTTCTCGGCCCAGTTGGTGCTGTGGGCGTCACCGAGCATCGAGAGCGTGTCGGTGGCCGGGATGTTGTAGCCCGCCGCCATCAGTTCGGCGGCCTTGGCCCGCGCCGCTTCCGCCTTGAGGGCCTCCATCGCGTCGAAGATCCCGCGCACGATCGCCTCGATCTTGTCGGGATGGTCCTTGGCGAAGTCGGCCCGTGCGAACCAGACGTCGGCGATCAGCCGGTTGGCCGTCTGGGTGGTGACGAGCATCCGGTTGCCCTTGGCTTTCTCCAGGTTGTAGATGTCGGGCGCCCACGAGACGCA
>Ga0214917_10000928_pt1 | contig 38291 bp, 60 predicted proteins | sample LL_1208_BB_MetaG_FD_177983 | JGI IMG/M metagenome (GOLD analysis project Ga0214917, IMG submission 177983) | Freshwater microbial communities from Lake Lanier, Atlanta, Georgia, United States - LL_1208_BB | ecosystem: Environmental > Aquatic > Freshwater > Lake | place: USA: Georgia | collected... | reverse complement strand
CCTTGCCGAAGCCACTAGGATTTACTTGGAAAACGCAAAAGCCTCTCTTGCTGTTGACAGGCAAATGCTGCAAGTACAGCAGCAGATGCGTTTTAACTCTGAAATGGCAGCGATGCAGTTAGAGTTTCAAAATCGTGGTGCTGGAGCCAAGGCCGGATTCTTTGGAGCAGCAGCACAGGCTTACAATCAAGAACTTACGACTGGATCTGGCGATCCAGCAAAGGCAGCAGAGAAGGCTCGGCAAACCAGAATGAATGAAGTAAACGATCAAATCGTATCCATGCGCGAAAATCTGCTGATGCTGCAAGAGCCAACTTATCAAGTCACCGAAAGCGCCAAGGCAATTGGCGGTGCTTTTAGCGATAGCTTCAAAGGCATCGTAGCCGGTTCAGCAACAGCACAAGAATCGCTTGCCAATTTCTTCCAAAGAACGTCCGATCACTTCCTTGATATGGCTGCTCAGATGCTGACGCAGCAACTTGTTCTTAAGCTGATTGGTTTTGGAATGAATTTGTTCACCCCAGGTGCTAATGCGCTTGGCGGAGCTGGAGCTAATTTCCAGATGCCAGGCCAAGCCTTTATGCCAACAGGTGGCTACGGCTTTGCAAGGGGTGGTGTTTTCACTAATTCAGTTGTCTCCTCGCCGACCCTGTTCAAGTTCGCCAACGGAGGAGCCCTCAGCAGCGGCGTTATGGGAGAAGCGGGGCCAGAGGCCATCATGCCGCTAACAAGGGGGCCAGGGGGCCGCCTGGGCGTCGATGCGAGCGGCTCTGGGGGTGGGGTGAACGTTACGGTGAACGTCGATGCGAAGGGCAGTAGCGTTGAAGGCGACGACAAGCGCTCTTCGGAGCTTGGGCGTGTGATTGCAGTTGCGGTTCAACAGGAATTGATCAAGCAGAAGCGTAGTGGAGGCATTTTGACGAAGTAATGATTACCTTCCCCAGTTACTACAAACCCGTTTACCCCGCCGAGAAAGTTGTTTCTCCAAGCGTAAGAAACGTATCTTTTCAGCGTGGAGGCGTATATGGATACGAACAAAGAAATGCCTTTGGTATAAATACTAATAGGGATACATGGAATCTAACTTTTGTTCAAAAAATATCAGAGGGATCGGAAATTTATGATTTTCTGCTTGCTCGTAAAATTGATAGAAAATCATTTAACTGGATGGCTCCAGATTCACTTCTTCAGAAAAGGTGGAAGTGCAATGATTTTAACAAGGAAATTTTTGATTATGATTCTGTTCGGATAACAGCAACTTTTATTGAATGCTTTGAGCCACCGCAAACCACAGACTGGAGCGCATTTGGAGTTGCAAATTGCCAGGCGCTTCCGGTTGCAACTCTAACAGCTCAAAGCAATGATGATTTTATAGCTTGGGTTTCAGCGGTTGAAAGCGCAGATGGACAGCAACTTGAAACAGCAATTAAGGAGGCTGTTCGTACTTATTTTGGTACAATTAAATTAAGCGGCAATCTTTGGAGCAAAACCAGACAGTTATTCTTATCTTGTGGGCCAAGGACACTACAGGGTGCGCTTGTGCCAGTAAAAGGGCAAGCATTAACTAATAATGGCTTTACATCTGGTGACTATACTAGAAAAGGTGGCTTAGGCAATTCAGGAAATACATCAAAATACTTGAATAGCAATACTGCTGTAAATACATTAAATGCAACTGCTAATTCGCTATTTTTTTATGGCAGCATAAGGTCTGGGAGTGGCGAATTGGCGCTATCGGGTTGGTTTGGATTGGATAGCAGCAGAATTATATTGCTTGACGAGCTAAGCTCACCTTATGCTGGCGGTCGCTCTTTCAGAAGTGGCACAAATGTTCCATCTCAAATGTCAGTTATTTCCTCTTCAGCAGCAGCGACATTTGCACTTGGTAGCAGAACCTCCTCTAATTCTTCCTATTTGATAATTGACTCAACTACTGTTACAAATACAACATCACTAAATCCAGATTTTAGTAGTTCGCAGACTGTTTATTATTTTGCACTTAACTACGGTGGTACTGCTGCTGCTTTTGCAACATCAGTCGGTCAATCATTTGGAATATTTGATGGATTAACAACGGACGAAGCAGCAGCGCTAAAACAAGCAACTGAAACATATGTCGCTTCTGTTAATTCGATTCTCTAGCAAAAGTTAAATATGCCTTAGGATCAGTTGTCCAATTGCAAATGAGACGATATCTCCTGCAGCCACAGTCAGTGGGTTACTTAGTGATCCATATTCAAGAAAGTTTCCCCCAGTTGCCGAATCCCAGATACCAAAATTTGTAATAGTTGCGCTTCCAATTGCGTTTGATGTAATCGGCACTACCACTGTGTTGCTAATTTCAAATCCCGTTGCTGGAGACGTTGCAGCAGCAGGGGAACTCCAATTAGACGCAGAAATTGAACCACGGCCAGACGCAATAGTTGTTGTTACATCAGCCGTTGTTCCAGCCGAGCTTGGATTTGCACTGTGCAGGCTAATGTAAAGCGTTCCTGGCGCCGAAGGCATTCCGGTTGATGCACCATTAGCAACACCGCGAAGCCAGTTAAGAGTTCTTGTTGCTAGGTAAGTAGAAAATGGCACTGTCAATAGGCTGCTTTGTTCACTCTACCGCTACAATTGACCAGGAGGCTAGGCTTGTATTTTATGGTTTCCTTTCCCAATTACAAACCAGCTTATTCCGCGCAAAGAACTGATACTTCACCAGCAGTTCCATTTCAGTTTGGAGATGGATATGAGCAAAGATTTTCATTTGGATTTGCTCTGACGCCGCAAGAGTGGGACTTAACCTTTACTGGCAGTGATGCTGAAATTGACGAAATAGATGCTTTCCTTAGCGCTAGAGCGCTAGATCAAGAATTGTTTGAATGGACAACACCAGAAAATAATTCTGACTATGGATGGATATGTAAAGAATGGAAGAAAGAGAAATTTGACTACAATGCAAGTAGGCTTACCGCAAAATTTCAACAAAGAATTGCTGCTAATGCAGCAAATAGGTCATTTGCCTGGGCTCGTCAATACGCATTAGGCTCTGGAGTAATGGCCTCGGAAACATCTTATGGTATTTTCAATAATATACTATCAGATAGAAAAGGAAATATTTATTATATTTTCAGGGTTTCCGTTAATTCAGTTCTTTCACTGGTTGCAATTAAAATAAACAAGAAAGGTAATATAGTATGGAGTAAGCATCTAAATAGAGTTGCTGGATTTGGCAATTCTGTCAACATTGATTATGGATCCGATTGGATTTCACGAATTGGTCCGCAGGGCTTGATTCTTGTTGCAGGCCAATCAGCGAATCAATCCTCAGCGGCATGTAATAAAATTATTTGTCTTGACGCATCGACTGGCTCACTTAAATGGGCCAAGGCTCTCTCAAGTGGAAGCGAAAAACCCTTCAATGGAGTACACGTTAATGCCAATACAGGTCAAACGTATATTGTATCTGGCACCAACAATGGATGGAATATAGTAACACTTGATCCTGGTGGCAACGTTATTAAAAATATATCTTTTAGTATTTTTGGTAACTTTTTTAGCTCTTTTGGGAACAGCATCACCCTGGTCGATGGTAGCGTTGCATTTATTGGATCATACGCAAGGCCGAGTGGCCCGTATTGGTGGGATCCGGCATTTAGAGGTTCATTTTATATTGTGCTGAATGCAGATGGATCAATTCAGCAGGCACTGACTACCATCGGTGACTCGACTGCTGGTACTTTTCAAGGAATTAGGCCAGGAGCTGTTCGTCAAAATGGCAATATCTTGCTCTTAGTTGGAAGTGGAGTTATTGAATTTAACTCAAATATGACTTCTGTGGTTTCCTTGCATCTTCAGGCCCAAGGCGGCGGTGCAGTTCATGTCAACGAAAGAGTAGACGGCACTATTGCCTTATTGACAAATCCAGGTATTTCAAATATTCCTGGCTTTGGATATAATTACTCAAGCTGGTGCGCTGCTGGATTGGTTGTGTTAAATAGCGGCATGACCCAAGTTGTATCTGAGCAAAACATGGGAATTGGTCAGGACACTTACAACTCTCCATACCTGGATGGAAGATTCGGCAACTTGATCAGTTGCGTGCCGCCCAATGATCGCTATGTATTTATGGTTCAGAATTCTAAAACTATTGTGTCAATTGATCCTGGCGTTAGTTCATGGATCACGCAGATCAACGGGCTTGGGCAATTGCAGGTTGCAAAAAGAACAACCGACCTGCCAAGAAATACGTCCAGTGACACCTTTCCTGCCATTGCAAACGCAAATCAATCTTCTAGTACACTGTCAACAGCTATTCAGAATGATGACTATCGCAGTAGTGTAACAATAGAAGATTTTACGCAAATAACATGGACGCTTTACTCTCAGCCATGACCCTATAGTAAGAGCAGGTAAAAGGAGCTGAGCATGGTTTCAATCTTTTCTGATCTTCAAGAGGTAGCCCCAAGTTCAATTATTGAATTATTTTCGCTTGAACTGATTCAGGAAATTCATGGAACTGATCTGGAGTATAAATTTTACGATTCTACCTTGACATATCCAGAGACAAATCTTACCTGGAACGGCATTGAGTATGATGCAATTCCTATTCAAGCCTCTGGCTTTAAGTATGCAGGAGACGGTCAGCTTCCAAGACCGACGCTAAAAGTTTCTAATGTACTTGGAACTATAACGTCAATTCTACTTGGTATTCCATCTGGTCTTGAGGGTGCAAAGGTAACCAGGATTCGCACTCTTCTTCGCTATCTGGACGCATCTAATTTTCCAGAAAATGCCAATCCATATGGAACACCTGATCCAACCGCAGAGATGCCGCGTGAAGTTTATATTATTGATAGAAAAGCAAATGAAAATAGAGATGTGGTTGAATTTGAACTTGCCACTGTAAATGATTTACAAGGCATAAGAATTCCAAAGCGACAGTGTATTAGCAGCATTTGTCAGTGGGTTTACAAAAGTCCCGAATGCAGCTATCTTGGATCACTGCAAACCTGCAAAAAAACTCTCAGTGATTGTCGGGCGCATTTTGGTGCTTCGGCACAACTGCCATTTGGTGGTTTTCCTGGAGTTGGAACTTACATCTCATGATAAAAAAATATCTACAATCTGCGCTTGATCACGCAAAGGCAGAAGATCCAAAGGAAGCCTGTGGTGTTATTGTTGTGATAAAGGGAAGAAAGAAATATCTTCCGTGTAAAAACATCAACTCGGAGCCGGAGAAGCATTTTTCACTTGATCCTCTCGATTACGCATTTGCTGAAGACATTGGAGAGGTTGTTGCTATTTTTCATTCTCATCCTGTTACGCCACCTAATCCAAGTCCAGCGGATCGCGTTTGTTGCGAAAAGAGCGGTCTTCCCTGGCTGATTGTCAACCCCAAGACGGAGGCGTGGGGAGAGTGCTCTCCCTGCGGCTACGAGCAGCCCCTAATCGGGAGGGAATGGGTATGGGGCGTATCAGACTGCTGGACGCTGGTGAGGGACTGGTACGCCGCTGAGGGAGTCCTTCTGCCTGACTGGGATCGCCCACCTTCGCCGGAGGATTTTGAAGCTGATCCCATGTTTGAGCGATGCTGGGCCGAGGCTGGTTTTGAAAAGATTGACGAAAGTGAAATGAGGAGAGGTGACGCTGTATTTATGAGCATCGGAAATACCAAGCTCAACCATATTGGTGTCTATCTTGACGACCAGATGATTCTTCACCACTTACGCAACAGGCTTAGTGGTAGGGACACCTATGGCGGTTGGCTGCAGAAATGCACCGGATGGGTTGGAAGACTAAAATAGAGAGACGAGGCCGGATCGCCGCAATGACTAAAATTCGCCTTTACGGAAAGCTTGCAAAGTTTATTGGTAAACGAGTTTTTACAGCAGACATTTCTAGTGTTGCAGAAGCCGTCAGGTTTTTAATTGCAAACTTTCCATCGGTAGAGAAGCACATGATTGATCACGACTACAAGATATTCGTTGGTGATATAAACATTGAGGAACGGGAGGTGGGCCTTCCGTGCGGCATTGCTGAAATCAAGATCATTCCAGTGATTCAGGGTGCTGGAGCAGTTGGGAGAATTATTGGTGGCGCCGTATTGATTGGACTTGCCTTCATTCCTGGCCTTCAAATTCTTGGCGCAATTGGTGCAAGTTTATTTCTTGGTGGAATTTCCCAGCTACTTACGCCAGCCCCAAGACTATCAAAATCATCAACAGACCCTGGCGACCCAAGAAAAAACTATAGTTTTTCTTCGATACAAAATACATCTAGGCAGGGATCACCAGTTCCAATTGTTTATGGAGAGGCACTGGTTGGCTCTGTTGTGATTAGCATTGGCGTTGATCTCGATCAGGTGAATGCGTAATGAAAAAAATTACGGGATCTGGTGGCGGCGGAAAGGGAGCACCCAAATCAAGGAAACCAGTCGAAACCAAAGACAACCTGTTTTCAACTGCCTATGTAAGTATTATTGACCTACTTGGTGAGGGCGAAATTCAGGGACTTAAAGATGGCGCTAAATCCATCTATATTGACAATACGCCATTGCTTGGCTCCGATGGCACCGCAAACTTTAGTGGAGTCAGCCTTGAGGCAAGGAATGGAACACAGGATCAATCCTATGTACCCGGTTTTGATGATATTTCAAATGAAATATCGGTTGGTGTAGTCGTTCAAAGAAGCACGCCAATTGTAAGGACAATCACAGATGAAGCTGTTGATGCTGTCAGAGTTTTAATTACAATTCCAGCACTTCAGGAAATAAAAAGCAACGGAGACTTGCTTGGCGCAAAAGTCAGGCTTAAAATTCAATTGCAATACAATGGTGGTGGTTATTCGACGATTATAGATGATACCATCCAGGGAAAAACATCTCAGCCATATCAAAGACAATATAGTGTAGGCATTGATGGCGCATTTCCCGTTGATGTTAGAGTTTACAGGGAAACCGAAGACAGCACTTCTTCCAGTCTGTCTAATGCTTTTTCTTGGACAAGCTACTCAGAGATTACTTACGCAAGAACAACTTATCCAAACACAGCTCTAGTTGCGCTTCGCGTAAGCTCTGAGCAATTTAATTCAACTCCGCAGAGATCATATTTGATCAGAGGCTTAAAAGTTAAGCTACCTAGCAACGCATTTGTTCATCAAAATAATGGAAGAGTTACTTATATTGGAGCCTGGGATGGCACATTTGGCGCGGCGCAATGGTGTAGCGATCCCGCTTGGTGCCTTTGGGATCTTCTAACAAGCAAGAGGTACGGACTTGGCGATCATATCCAAGCCGATCAGCTAGATAAGTGGTCTTTTTTTGCAGCATCTCAGTATTGCTCTGAACTTGTGCCGGATGGATTTGGCGGCATTGAACCAAGATTTTCTTGCAATATTAACATACAATCAGCTAAGGACGCTTATGATGTTATCAATGAAATGTCGTCTGTTTTTAGGGCTATGCCCTACTGGAGCGCTGGCGCCATCTCGATTGGACAGGATAAGCCAGGTGATCCGGTCTATCAATTTACAAATGCAAGTGTTGAGAATGGTGACTTTAACTATTCCAATAGTAGTTCAAAGACAAGGCCAACTGTTGCGGTTGTTCAATATACTGATCTTGAGTTACGGGATAGCGGCTACGAAGTTGTTGAAAATATTGAAGCCATTGCCAAGTATGGAATAATCAGGCAAGACATTGTTGCAATTGCTTGTACGTCCAGGGGACAGGCGCATAGGCTAGGTAAATGGTTGCTTTATTCGGAGCAAAACGAAAAAGAAGTTTGCAAATTCGTTTCCTCAATTGATTCTGGTGTAATTGTAAGGCCGGGGTCAATTATTAAGATTGAAGATTCCGTAAAAAATAATTCTCGTAGAGGAGGAAGGGTGTTTGCAGCGACAGCAAATACTATTACAGTTGACAATGCAACTTCGTTAATCGCTGGAAATAACGCAAGACTTTCGGTAATTCTTTATGATGGCACAATACAAAGTAGAGATGTTAGCAGCATATCTGGAAACGTTGTTACACTAGCATCAAGTTTTTCTTCGATTCCAAATAAAAATAGTGTATGGGTTTTTGAAAACGATTTAGTTACATCAACAACGTGGCGTGTTTTGCTTGTTGAAGAAGACGAAGGAAGCGGTGGCACCAAATATAGCTATACCTGTATTGCTCATAATCCATCAAAATACAATTACATCGAACAGAATGTTGCCCTTGAGCAAAGAAAAATAACCTACCTCAATGCTGGACCGGCATCTCCAAAAGATATTGTTGCAGCGCAAATTATTTACGAAACTGCAATTGGAATTTCATCCAAAATCTCAGTTGGCTGGACCTCTGTTCTCGGCGCCAATTCGTACAAGGTTTCCTGGAGGGTTGATAGTGGAAACTGGAACTCACAAATTGTTGAGCAAAATAATTACGATATCATCGACTCGGTTCCTGGTGTTTATGAGATAAGTGTTGCATCCATAAATTCTGTCCTCCAGGCTTCAAAACCATCGGTTCTCATCTATCAAGCATTTGGCGAAACTAGACCACCAGAAACACCAACTGGAGTTAGCATCATTGCTATTGATCAGTCAACAGCAAGAATAAGATGGGATAGGTCAATCTCACCTAGTGTTCTGCTAAATGGCAAAGTATTGATACGCCATAGTTCCTCTATTGGCGCTGTGGCTTGGGAAAATAGCCAAGAAATTATTGCTGGCATTGCTGGTTCAGAAGTAGAAAAGCAAGTTCCTCTCTTGGCTGGAACATATTTAGTAAAATTTGAAAACAACCTTGGAGTTCGATCTGTTAATGCTGCAAGTGTAACTGCTGTTATGCCATCAATGCAGCCAAGATTGATGATCAAGCAGTTCAGGGAGCATCTTGAAACTCCACCATTTAGTGGAACTTATACAAATATGGTGTACTCTGCTTCAGCGAATGAAATTTTACTAATTGGTACGGAAACAGTTGACTCAATGGCAGTTGACGGAAACTGGGATGGTCTTCCAGCTATTGATAGTATTGGTGGTATTTCGACAGCCGGTGAATATGATTTCGGCGAGACACTTACCTTGCCTTTGATGTGTGATTTAAGTATTAAGCGATTCTTGAAAACAGCATCTTATACAGTCAATGTCACGATTGACGATTATGCTTCTCCTATTGATACGTGGAGCGATAGTGTTTTCTCTGGAAGTAGCTCTGGTGATCGAGTCAATGCCTCTGTTTATGTAAGGGCAAGCAATGATGCTGGTCCTACTTTTGCGTGGGGCGAGTGGAGAGAGTTTGTGAATGCTGTTGTCACTGGACGCAGTTTTCAATTTAAGCTTGCCGCGTCAAGCACAGATATTGGCCAGAGTATTTCCGTATCAGAGATTGGCGTTGACGTAGAGCTTCAGCAGCGGGTTGAAGCATCAGAAACACTTACTAGCTCCGCATCTCCGTATGACGTTACTTTTTTGCATCCATTTTATCAGCCGCCATCTATCAGTATTACATCTTTTAATATGGATCACGCTGATGATTATACGGTTACCAATATTACAAGAACTGGTTTTACAATTGGATTTCAACAAGGTGGATCATACCTATCAAGACAGTTTACATATTCAGCAACTGGCTACGGTGGAATTGTAGGGTAAAAAATTCCAATAAAAAACCACCTTTTGCAAGGTGGTTACTGCAATTAACCTGTTAATTGCTTGTTTCAGTTTGGAGCGCCTTCAACTGCATCCAGTGCCGCCGTAATGGCCGCATCTTCCGCAGTATCTGCATCGGCAATTGCCTGAAGTTCGTTTGCTTTGGCAGCAAATTCATCTGCTGCTGCGCGAGCCGACTGGGCCTCAGCCTGAGCATTGGCAACAGTTTCAGCATCAGCGGCATCTTTTGCAAGGGCATCCGCAAGCTGAGCTTTCACATCAGCAAGTTCTTGCCGAAGAGAAGATTCTCCAGCCTGAAGAAACTGAATGACAGCAACAACGCGATCAGAAAGAACAGACATTTTTTTGGTTAATGAATGAACGGAGTGGTTGAGTTTTTTTACAAACTCGTAGAAAGCAAAGTCCATTGGACTCGATTGGGGCTCTGAGTGGCCCGTAGGAATGGTAGCCGTGGATGGTTAAGGAAGGCAGTCGCCGGTTCCCGGCCAGTGGCCTAAAATCAAGAAGTCTCGATACCGGCTAAAATGGCTCAACACGATTATGTAATTGATAACGCAACTGGGCTTGCATTTCGTGCGGATATCAACAGTGCTATTGCAGCCATCGTTTCACTAAATAGTGGTTCTGCTGAGCCATCAACAAAGTATGCGTATCAGCTTTGGGGTGACACAACTAATGACTTGCTTAAAATTCGCAATGCAGCAAATACTGCTTGGATTGTGGTTGGAAAGCTGAGTGCTGTAAATCTTGGTCTTGCACCAATTGAAAATCCTTCATTTACGGGAACCGCCGGAATTACTATTCCATCTGGTACTACCGCTCAGCGTCCATCAAGTCCAGGGACTGGCACTATTCGCTGGAATTCCAGTCTGACGAGATGGGAGGGCTACAATGGTACTGCTTGGGTTGGATTTACCGTCGCTTAATTTTCATGGCCTGGGTGGAAGATGAAACCTGGAACATGGAGCAGGGAGTTGATGCTCTAAAGATTTTTGAATTGTTTTCCGATACAGCTCAAACAACTCCTTGGTCGTTTGTTGGATGGGACGTAAATGCTACCGTTAGCGATGAAAAAGGAAAAACAGTTTTTGTTGTTACTGTAGAGACAAATCCAACACAGGGACGGGTAAGGCTAATACTTCCAGAGGCTACTGTTAATACTCTTAAGCCTGAAACCAGTTACCGTTACGACTGCTTGATGGTGCCCCCCGGTGCCACGCAAGCCGATGACAACTTCTTGGCAACTGGCCCCGTTGTCGTTGCCCTGAGAAGCAGCAGGAGGGATCCGTGACCTGTCCCGCAGTCGTTCGCCTGACCGTGCCAAGCGGGCCTTCCGTGGCACGCCTGACAGTGCCAAGCGGCCCTCGGGTGGTGCGTGTTGCAACGCCAGGACCTCCCGGCTCCAGTGCCCCCGTCTACGCAATTCGCACCGATGCGGCAACGCCGGGAACCGTTTATGTGGGTCGCGCTTCGGCTGGCTCAAGCGAGTCGGCCACGGTCTGGACGATCAAGCGCCGCACCTTTTCGGCTGCCGGTGTCTTGCTGGCCACCGGTACCGCTACAGGTGCGTGGAGCAACCGCATCAACCTCGCTTACTCCTGATCGTCATGGCAATTCAGAACCCCCAACCTCCCCAGATTGACGGCGTAACGTATGACTTGCTGGGTGTGCAACTGGCAATGTCCACGATTGTGCATCAGCAGCAGATGAAGCTCACGATTGCGGTGACGTTTACACCGTATCGAAATGGTGAAGCAGGACCGGAAATTTTGGAGGAAGGGAAGCAGACACTTGTTTATGGAGACGCGATTGCTCAGGCCGCAGATGATCCAGCCCTGGCGCGGTTCCTCGGGATTCTGGAGGCCGCAGCACAGCGTTTCGTCAATGAGAGGGTGTAGTAAAAATGGCTAACATCCGAGCAGCACAAAACGGAGATTTTTCAGCTACATCAACATGGGTCGGTGGCGTTGTGCCTGGCTCTGGTGATGTTGCCTATGCCAATACGTTTACGGTAACGATCAGCGATACGCGCACGGTTCAGGCGATTAGCAATGATAGCGCTACTGGAATTACGGCAGGGGGGACGTTCAGCATTCTAAATGGATGCAATTTGACCTGCACTAACGCGAATGGCCTCGTGATGCCTTTCAATAATGTTACCAATAATTTGATAACGGTATCATCATTGCTAGCAGGGCAAAGTGCGTTTATAGCTGCAAACTGCAGTGGCGGGTCATTTGACATTGGCAATGGAGCTACTTTTAATTTTTCTTCAGGTGGAACCCTAAACACAACGGGCAATCTTCAAAGCGCGTGGCGCAGTTCTGGACTTTTCAACATTTCAGGTACAGGTACATTAAACCACACTGGATCAATTAGTGTTGCTGGGGGTTTGGGGGGGAGCACATCCCCTGGAGTTGTGTTAAGTGGAAATGGAGCTGTAAACATAACTGGTACTGTAACCGGCAGCTCAGGTGATACGTCGGGTCAAGGATACGGCGTAAGAAATAGCTCGTCATCGGGAACTATCACAATCAATGGAACAGTTCTAGGATTAAACGCAGCTGGGGCAATAAATACTTCAACTGGCTTTCTTACCATAAATGGCACTTGCCAATCATCGTCAACCCAGCCCGCCATCGGAGCCGGTTCCAACACCCAAACTACCCGCCTTTCCGGCCCATTCCTACTGGGTGCAAGCGGCAACATCAACCCAGTTCAGGCTCAATCATGGCGGTGGGCGCCAACACAAATCCCCACCTACATGGAAGTGGCAACGTCTGGTGGTTCAACCAAGCGAAATTTATACACCGCAGACAACATGCCAACCGGCGGTTATCCCGTTGTGGCCAATGTTCGCCAGTCCACAGTTTACGGCCCATCGAGCGAGTTCACTGGCACCCTGGCCGTTCCTTCACCATCGTCGGTAGCACTTGGCGTTGCGACTGACAACACGGTCGGCACCGCAATCCTAACCGCTGCCAGTGTTCGCTCTGCTATGGGATTGGCCAGCGCCAACCTGGATACACAATTTTCGGGTATCCCGGCAGCGGTGTGGGCGGCAGCCACCAGGTCGCTTACCACTGCCATCCCTACGGCTGCCGATGTGGCCTCGGCGGTGTGGAGCGCCGCAGTCCGCACCATTACCGGCGGCACTGTGGACACTCTTACAAACAGTCCAAACGTGCCCTCGGCGGCAACAATCGCCAGCGCTGTGTGGTCGGCAGTTACGCGCACCATTACCGGCGGCACTGTGGACACTCTTACAAACAGTCCAAACGTGCCCTCGGCCGCTGCCATCGCCTCTCAGGTTCGCGCTGAGCTTGGCGTTGAGCTGGGCCGGATTGATGTGGCCACATCTACCAGGCTGGCGCCCGCTGGAACATTGGCCCGCGTCACCCTTGCCGACACAGTTACGACGCTTACAAATAGTCCAAACGTTCCCAGTGCCGCCAGCATTGCTACGGCTGTGCGTACAGAACTGTCGGCGGAATTGGGTCGCATTGACGTTGCAACCTCAACTCGCTTATCACCTTCGGGAACACTTGCTAGGGTTACTCTAGTTGATACAGTAACAACACTTACAAATAGTCCAAATGTTCCTAGTGCTGCGAATATTGCATCTACAGTTAGAACTGAGTTAAGCACCGAACTGGCTCGCTTGGATGCGCCAGTAACGACTCGCTTAGCTGCTGCAAATTATACTGCGCCAACCACTCCGCCAACCACAACGGCTATCGCTGCTCAAGTTCGTACAGAATTGTCACCTGAACTTGCCAGGGTGGCCAATTGCAGCACAGTTGATACTACCGCAACCACTATCCAGGACGCAGTAAGCGGATAAAAGATTAAATTCATATAATTTGCCGTGGAATCACAGTATCGCTGCAGCAGCTATGCTATCCGTGTTGGCCCCTGCAGCCAGGGGGCATCAGGCACCACCAGGAGCTTTTATGCCCTCCGATAATCAGCCAAAACCACCTTTTTGGCGCGAGGTAGAGCAGCAGGTTGCAGCAGGACTAATCTTGGCCGCAGTTTGTGGAATTGGATATATCGGATTTACCGTACCACGCCAACTCGACTTGATTCTTGAAAATCAAAAAACCATCCTAAGCAGGCAGCTTGCTGTCGAGGGCAGGGTTGAAAAAATTGAAAATAGCGTGATTACGATTGATCGAAGGGTTACACGACTTGAAGCAAAATGAATCGCTATCTTGGCTATTGTTTGGCATTTGCTGGAACTTGCTTGATCGCAGGAGCGAGTATAGGGGTAATGGATTGGATTGTATGCTTACGATATTCCGGTGGATCAGCCTGTAAAGCGTCCAGAACAGATGCAATGACAGCCTTGGTTGGGGCAGCAAACGTAGCACTTGGCGTTGCCGTGCGCGAAAACAAACTCGATCAATAGCATCTCACGACCTGGCGAGTAGAATACAAGTGTCAACACATCTTATTCGCCTTATCTGCGAAAATCCAACTCCAATTACGCAGGACGGAGAGCAAGTTGTTTTTGATTTAGATCCAAGTCAAGTTGAAGCAAAAATTGCACAACTAAAAGCGCTTGGCTGGCAAAATTTAACCGTAGTAAAACTTTTTTCAAATTAAATGTCAAACGACGCAATTGCAATTGCAACTAAATTTATTAAAGGGTTTGAGGGGTGCAGGCTCGATGCTTACATTTGTCCTGCTGGTGTATGGACAATTGGATGGGGGGCAACAATTGTCAATGGTGTTCCCGTAAAACAGGGAGATACAATTTCAACTCAAGAAGCCGATTTGTTGCTAAAAAATGAAGTTACCAAGATTTGCCAAAAACTTTCCAAGCTTATTCCTGTTGTTCAAAAATGGTCACCAAATAAAACCGCAGCTATTGTGTCATGGGCATATAATGTTGGACTTGGAGCTGTAAGTGATAGCACGCTTAGGCGGCGATTGCTTAATGGCGAGAATGAAGATATCGTTATTAAAGAAGAACTTCCACGCTGGAATAAAGCTGGCAGTGTTGCACTGCCTGGTTTGATTCGCCGCCGCGCAGAAGAAGTCAAGCTTTTTATTGAACAGCCTCAGCAGTCATCTTTACCAGTTTGGCCGCCTGGAATGGTTGGCCCCAAAATGAAGCCAGACCTAAAACCTGGCGATCATCACATGATTGCAAATGATGTAAACGAACTGCTTACTGCATGGACGCATGATGGCAAAAGACTATGGCGTATTCCATGCCTTTGCCGTGGACAAGGGGGAGAGGCGGAGTGGAATCGCCCCGGAACCGATACCCCTCCAGGGCTTTACAGGATCAACGTAAATGGTATTTACAGGGATTACGATCAAGACCCAACCGCAAAATTCACACCTGATCGTCGCGCCTATGGCTGGTATTCGCTCGACCTGGAGGGCCTGGAGGGACAGGAGGGGCCAACCAGCAGGCCATATCGAGACGGAATCATGATTCACGGCGGAGGATCAGCCTGCGGCTGGCCAGGTGCCTGGAATCCAAGGCAAGAATTGCATCCGACTCAAGGCTGCATTCGATTGCATAATCAAGATATACGAGAGCGTATTCTTCCGCTGCTTGGTCTTGGAACTATTTGGATCTCTGTTCTCCAGGAAGCCGCTTAATAGCCAAGCCAAGCACATGAAATGCTTCCTTGCCGCACATAAATTTAGTCCTCTTTTCGCCTTCAACAACAAACCAGCAAGCTGATCCACGCTCATCTGTTGCAACTGTAACGTATGGCATGTTGCTATGTCCATTAGACTGATTGAGTTGTGGCTGAGTCATGGCAGATCCTCTTGAGAGTTGCGGCAAGTGGTTCATCCCCGAACCCAGTCTGACTGCCCAGCTAGAGCGCGAGATGGACAGGCACAAGGCAAAGAAGCTTGAGCGAGAGGATATCGGAGAGTTGGCGGATAAGTTAATTGTTGACTGGTATCAGCACGAAGCAACAATTAACTTACTCTTGGGACGAGTGAGGCAGCTTGAGGTAGAGCTTGTGCTCAAAGATAGCAATCGTGAGAAATGAAGTCTGTTTGTGTGAGTAGATCGTCAATATCAATAAGACCTACTTCTTGTCGGGTTTCTTTGGTTTGCAGGTCATTTGAGTCGTAGCCAGCTGTTTGATTCTCTACAACCTCACACCCGAGATCTTCTAGTTGAGAGATTGCAGCGCCCCAGTTAGAGGCTTCCACAAACACTGTTGCGTATCTTCCCGTAGCATCCGCTACAAGGGCGACGTATTTATTGAAGAAACTCATGTCCAGCGTTTTGTCAGGGTGGAGATAGTGCCGAAGCCGTAGCCGGAGCCGTCGCCGTAGCCGTCGCCGTAGCCGTCGCCGTAGCCGTCGCCATAGCCGTCGCCATAGCCGTAGCCGTAGCCGGAGCCGTCGCCGTAGCCGTCGCCGTAGCCGTCGCCATAGCCGTCGCCATAGCCGTAGCCGTTGCCGTAGCCGGAGCCGTAGCCGTAGCCGTAGCCGTCGCCGTAGCCGTAGCCGTAGCCGGAGCCGTCGCCGTAGCCGTCGCCAAGGCTGTTGCCTACTGGGAAGAAAGTGGGAGGCGAACCTCCCACGGTGTCAATGGTTGCCATCACAGGCCCCACTTTGCGTCTACAGGCACTTTGAAAATGACGGATCCCTTTGGCACCACAACTGGATTTGCCATCTTTTTCAGTGTCACTTTACTGGACTTAGGATCGGAAATGACGCCGTCAAAACCAACGGATTCCCAGCGGAACACCCAGGCGGCGTTCGACAGGGTGTACTCTTGGGTCACTTCATCAAAAGTGGTGTCACCGGCAAAGATCCAACCGCGATCAATGACGATCACGTTGCGGCTTCCACTGGGCAGAACATTTGCACCACCTGTTCCTGCAGGAACGTAGGTGACGCCGTTGACTTCGATAGACGAAAGAGAGGTTTGCATGGCTGTTAGGAAAATGAACAGGGTTGAGTGATAATAATCAGTCGTTATTATCGTTCAAGGCTTCAATTGTGTCGCAAAGAACCGCGTGAAGTTCCTTGAGCCACTCTTTTGTTGCTTGGTTCTTCTTTGGAAAGTACTTAAGCATGCTGATGTACTTACAGATGCTTTCCTGCAGCTGGCTCTGGGAAAGACCAGTTACATGAACTTCTGTCGTACCGTCAGAAATCTTGACAGAAGGCTGAACAGGTTCTGCTGGAGACAAAACCAACGTTGCATTCTCTTGGTCTTCAGCTTTGATCTTGTAAACGTGAACAATAGTCTGATTCATGGCAGCGGTGAGTGGCGGAACAGGAGCAGTTTAAGGTCGTGCTCAGGACCAAGTACTACTTAACCAACGACCAGCTGTCCTTTATGTCAACGTAGTGCATGACCACATTTTTGATAACGTCCTCATGCAGATCATTTGTGTCTGCGACATCCACTCCTTCGGTGTCAAAGACATAGTCAGCTGCTTCTGCTTTGGTGATTGTTAGTTGAAACAGAGCAGCAGCGTACTCCGGAGGATCCTCCAGTGTCTGACTCCCCTGGATGTAAACCGCGTCGTCAACCATGGAGGTAACGATTATGTCTCCGGAAGGGTCGACGGAGACATCAAGTTCGTCGTAGTTCATTAGATCAATCCAAGGATGGAAAGCTGCTGTAGCGGCGGTACCTGTGCGGTGCGGCTTCGCCGTTGAGATAGTCAACATCGCGAGAAAATGTGTCGTTGTCCACTACTTCTACAGGAAAGAGATTATCAATTTTTCCGAGAGGATGGGTAGGTGGTTTATGCGGTGATGCGCTCCTATTTTGAGAGCGTTGGCGTTTAATTTCTGCTTTCAGCTCAGAATCGTAAGAAATCAGGTGCTGAGACAGGTTTTGTGGAAGAGCAAATTCCATGGTTGCTGGTGAAGAACGTGTGCGTGTGGACTAGCAAGCCAAGTAAAAAGCAAATTGACAAAACCTATCTTGACATGGCTAAAAGTTTATTTAATATGTAAACGATTCCATTTAGCAAGTGATATCTTAATGTCAGGAATTGAGCTTTGACCAAGGCCACGGATTGATAAAATTTGGTCTTCTCTCAGGGTTTCAAGTTTTTCAATCGTATTGCATCCACTTCGCATTAAAGCATTTTCAATTCTTACGCAAAGACCAAGCCACTTGATTGGAGTGCCTTCATTGTTTTGTTCAAGCAGTTCTTCAACATGCTGCAATAATTCCTTGTGTTCCCACCATTTTTCTGTCTTCATCAAAGCATCTTTAAGTTTAATTGAAATCAGTTTCCAATCAGTCATTATCTTCGCCTCCGTTTGACAAGAAAGCTCCGCAACCCCGAGCCCAGTTTTGCCCATGAAGCTTGCACTCTGGGATTCCGAGTGAACAGTCACCATATCTATCATCTTCGGCGTCTTTTGGCAAGTACCACTGAATACATTGACTGCATTTTACCTTTGCCGCTGATTGCTCCATGCGTGGCAGCTCAGGAAGTATGTGATTGTATTTAATCCCAAACCTGATTCTTCGGATGATTTCTCGATCAAAACCTGTTTCCGCTGCTATTGAAGCATGAGAAGCCATTGGCGGGTAAGAGAGAATTCTTGATACTTTATCAACAAGCTGCTCTTGGGTTAGCAATTTAGCCATGGCTTTGATTTTTTTTGATGGATGAAAGGTGCGTCTTAAGTGATTCCTGGTTAATTGATGGTTCTCTTGCAACCCAGTCTATTACCCAGTCTGGGATAGCTTGAATTGGTGGAGACGGTAGCTGGTAGGACCACCATCTTAATTCGCAATAGCTGCAATGATGGCGACGAATTTTTCCTCCATCACTTGGATTCAATCTTGTCATCACAATAGTAGACGGCTTTCCGCAGTTTTTGCAACTGAGTCTTGACACAAAAACTAAATCCTTGCAAGGGTGACTGCGTGTTCTTGATTTTGATATTTGCCATTTCCATACGGAGAATTGCATGGTGCTCCTTCGCTAAAAAGAGCTTGGCAAATTCCTTCATTTGCGTAAATCATGCAATCTGCGCCACTGCTATTACTAATTTCAAGCGTGAGAAAACCCTCCCACCCAGCTTCACCTGGAGTTGTATTAACAATGATTCCACAGCGGGCGTATGTACTTTTGCCAATAAATAAAGCTGTTATATTTCTTGGAAGCTTAAGCCTCTCAAAAGTCACACCAAGAGCATAGGTATGAGCGGGAAGAATGAAGTAATCGCCCCTTTCGTCGCAATTAAGGTTGGCCTTGACGAGACAGCGATCATCAAATGCCTTTGGATCAACGATCAATCCAGGAACATGACGAAAAATCCGAAAGTCATGCGCGGCAAGTCTTAAATCATAGCCATAGCTACTCATCCCATAGCTAACCAAGTTTCTGTATTGATCTGGAATTGAACTACGCTCAATCTGTCGAATTTTGTTGTATTCAAATGGTGTGATCATTCCCTCGTTAGCAAGGGAGCAGATGTAGCGATCAGAAAGAAAAGTCACCTTTATTTTAGATAATTGAATGCGTTGAGTCGTTGTCTATGCCGCCCTGGCGCAACCAGGCCAGGGTTTCGGGGGGTAGTGCGGTCATCTGTGATTGAAATTGATGGTGGCAACTAACAATAAACACAACCTGGCGAACTGTCAACCATTTCTGATATAAGGTTTTTTTATAGCTGGCGCTCAAGGCTGATAAACATAGTGCAACGATTGATTGCGGTTATTTCAATTTGCTGCAACTTGGTCAATCCAATGCCAGTCAAGGCTGCAAGTTTTTTCCACGAAGTTGGTGGAGTCTTCATTCTTTCTATAAGAATAAACTTACTAATTTCATCAAGATTTCCAATTGCTGTCATCAGTGACTCAAGCTGAATTCTTTCTTCCGCATCTTCAATAGAATTGCTTGTAGACTTATCGCAGATAAAATTCACAAGAGCCGTAGAGTTTGGACTTTCTATGGCTGAGCTATCAAGACTTACGCACGCTCTTGGGAGATTTGTGGCAGCCAGGATTTCACCAACGGCAAGATTGCAATTTTCTGCAATTTCTTCTGCACTTGGAACACGCAAAAGTTTCTTTTCAAGAACTTCAATGCTTTTTCGTATTTTACTAAGAGACTCTTGGATATTTGATGGAATTTTAATCGCATGTTCGTTTGAATGAATGCCTCTCTGTATTGCCTGTCTAATCCACCAGTAAGCATACGTGCTCATTGCATAACCAAGTTTTGGGTCAAATTTTTCCACTGCTCTAACCAAGCCTATATTTCCCTCTTGAATTAAATCCATCAAGTCAAGATTATTGCATGATGGGGCGTATTTTCTTGCGATTCCAACAACAAGTCTTAAATTACAGTTAATAAACTTTTTTCTTGCTCGCCTGCCAGCCTTTGCAATTCTTTTTTCGTCATCCGTGTAATCCATCTCATCTTTATCTGCAATTTTCATCCATGCCTGAATTTGCGTGCCAAGCACAATTTCCTGGCTCTTTGTGAGGAGTGGGTATCTCCCAATTTCGTTTAGGTATGCCTGTTCGTTCATGATCTATGAAAGCGATTCCATGTTTCTGAAATAAGAAGACGCTGGCCATACTGAATAGAGGCACTTGCAATCAATCTGAGATTATTAGATAGAGAAGCATCATCACGCCAGTAGCGCCTGATGATTGAATCAATCTCTTTTTCATCAATGGGATCAATTTTTTTCATTACAAACAAGGTCGAGGAGATATGGAGGCTGATACTTTGGTCCCTTGAGAACTTTTCCCTTGCTATCCCTAACTGCCATTCCATTGTCATCAAGTTTTGACATATTGCTAACAAATACTCTTTGCAGTGCCTCGTCAAGATCCCAGCCCATATTTTCTGCTGCCTGGAAGCAAACAAAAACCAAATCAGCAAGCTCTTTCAGTGCGGCAACCTTGCTGTCATCGTTGCTTGTATCAAGTCGAAAGAGCGACTCAAGCGCCTCCCCGTACTCCTCTTGAATTAAGTGAATTTGAAGATTGAACTGATTCGATCCTTTTTTTGAATTACTTTCAACATCAAAGGCTTGACGCCAGGCCGCTGCCTGTGATTGAAGAAGTGCCATGCCGTCGAATCCGCAAAAAGAAACCCCATCTTTCGATGGGGCGTGTGCAGCATAGTGCTGAATGGATCAGAGGTCCATGTCGTCCGAATCACCCTCAGCGGCCTCTGTGGCGTCCGCAGGGGCCTCCGCAGCCTCCGTGGAGGCCGAGAGGATCACTCGACCATCCTCTACGACCACAGACACCTTGGAGCCAGGCCCAAAGCCAGCGACAGCGGTGTAGCGGGCACCGACCACACAATTGCCCGTGCCGCCAACGGTGATCACCTGGGCGCGGTTGCGACGGGGTGAATAGGTGCGCTTGCTCGGGGCAATGGTGATGCCGCGAGATGCTTCGGCAACAGCCTTGTAGTATTCGGCTGCGTGAATCTTGGTGTTTGTGGCACCAGTTTCGGTATCGGTCAGCTTGGTGAAGTAACCAGCACCAAGGGCAAGCTCTTCGGCAGTTTTACCAGCAGGAGCGTTGGTGTCGGTATAGGCAAGAAGCTCTTCGCCGGTCAGGCGAGTACCAACCTCGCGGGTTTTGGCTTTCTTCTTGGCTTCAGTGGTTTCGATGGTGGCTTCGGTCATGTCCTCGGGGGAGTTGGTTTCAACGGTGGATTCGCTGGCAGTGTCAGCGGTGCGGCGTTTGGATGCCATCTGTGTTTCGTGATCGACTTCTGAAAGATAGCACACTATGCGGCGGACTGCAATGGTCTGTGCCCTGGAAGCCGTTCATCGTTGGTCGCCGTTACGGCAACTGCAAGAGCCGCCCAAGCATGGCTTTTGACGCCGTAAAGCGGTCCTGGATTGGCTTTTGTCCCAACCACTCCTATTGAATCAATCAGCGATTGACGAATATTTGTATCTTTTGCTTTTGAAGTTCCGCAAACAAATACCTTAATATTGTTCCTATAAACTAACTCAACCGGAGCATTTGGCACATAAATATTAGCATGTTCTATAAACTTTCCAATTTCTACGCATGTATTGAATACTGATGCACCAACGGCCATACCATATGAAGCAATCATCTCTATCGCTATATGCGTGGATCCATCCATCAAGTATTCTTTGATTTTTTTGTTTTCTTCGTGACCAGAATCTATTACTCGCTTGCCATCCCAGATGACATAACCAGATTTTTCGGGACCGGGATCAATTGCCAGTAGTCGCATTCTCTGCTGCCTGTGATTGCCTGTATAACTCGATGAGTTTAGCGATCAATGCTTTTCTATGCAGTGAGTCAAGCCTGCTGTGAAGTCTTTCAGCAACTTTATGTACTTGAAATATTGTAGGACTTGAATAAAGATCAAGTCTCATCGTTTTTGATGATTCCTTGATTCCTTCCTTATCGCAGCACTCTTCTACGTTTTTATATTTGCGCCCACCACCAATCTCGCAAAGAAGCTGTGGATATTGCGTGTAAAGCTTTTCTGCCATATGAAATTGCCTCCACATCTCATGTTTATCTTTTTTGTATCTAGTCGCTATAAACAACCTAATTCGCTTGTACTCAAAATACTCCTGGGGGAAATCAAATACAGGATCTTGCTCTTTTAGCCACTTAATAAATCTGAATGCGTATTGACTTTGCGATTTATCTTTTACAGCAGCTTTTGTGCAATTAGCGAGAAACAGGCTAATATCTTGCCTTTTCAGGCCAAGGCCATAACTTGAATTAAAGAAGAAGTCTTTTATTCCAGAAAGCTTTACTTCTCTATTTGCGAATGTTCTATAGCCAAGATAAGTCTCATTGCTCATTATCTTGCACATTGCCACAAAGAATGGCTCCGAATATTGACCGTTAATGATTGCGCCAAGATGCAGCCTTGCATCGGCCACAAGTCTTGCACCATAAAATTCGTCAGCTCTATCCTTTAGCACGTTCGCCAAGCATCAGTTCAAGTCTTGCCAAGGCATTCCAAGCAATGTGAGCAGCATGAAGAAAGCCAGTTTGATCATCAAAATCAATTCCCTGAGATTCTTGCAGCCAGTGACGCATCATTGCCTCTGAATATCGCTCAATTCCACCGGGAACTTCTCGCCATCCATTGTCAGTGTATTTTACTGCGCCGTATGTTCCGACAACAGTAACAGCCTCAAGTGCGTTACTAAATCCGCCCAAAACAAGATGTGGTCTTGGTTTTCCGCCATCAAGCTTCGCTCCTGGCTGATGCTGACCAATGCCAGTTGGATAAAATTCGATCATTACACAAGTTAAAGCACAAAAAACATAGCACAAAAAAGCTGCCGTGAGGCAGCTCTTGTCCTGGGCTTATAGGACACACCTTGACGAAGCCCACAGTCCACTCGGAGTAGATGGAACCACTTCGCTCCCTGAAAAGACCCCACTCTTGCGCTTTAACTTCATCACTTACCGCATGGCCCGAGCAGTAAAGTATCAAGCGCTGGGGAGGTGTGAGATTGCTCCCTATGAAAGCACCATGCCAGGAAAGCTATTTAGAATGGAATTTCGTCGTCAGTCGGATCAGATTCTGGCGCTGTCGCTGGCTTTTGCCTGGAATAGCTTTCCTCGCCATCAAGCTTTTCTGGAAACGAGAAATCTGATACATCCATGTAAAATGCACAATATTCGGTTCCATCTTTTTTCTTTTTGCCGGTTGCGTTTCTCACTGTTCCAACAAATGAAACTTGCCGTCCATCGTGCATGTATTTTTCAGCAAGATCAATTTTCTTGCCAAAGAAAGTGCAGTTGAAGTAGTGAGCTTGCTTTCCGCTTTTGACGCGAAGGCTCACGATTCCACGCTTACCGTATTCAGTATCTTCAACTTTTACGTCTCCTGTGATGTAACCAGTGATTGCTACAGAGAACATGGCTGAATCGGTCTTGGGAATTGGGTTTTTTCAAGTGAGCAGTAAGCCTTGAAGCGCTCGATGAACTCTTGCGCTGCTGCTTTCAGCTCAGGCTTTGAAAGGACATGAAATTGTGGTTCACGCCAGTCGTAGCAAACACAGATTACTCCCTGTGTGATCTCCTTGTCAAGCTCTCCACGTTTTACCGCAAGATTATGAAAAAGAGCATAAGCGCCAAGCTGGATGAATGCTTCACTGTAATGTGACTTTGCCTTGGCCTTTCTTCTTTCATTTCCATGTGCATCAAGCTCTTTGTATGACCTTGCACTTTTCCAATCCCATATCGTATATTGAGGTTTAAGAAGTTTTTTGGTCTTCTTGTCGATAGCAGCAAAGGTTAATCTAAGGTCTGGCGTTCCAGCACAACCAAGATGGCAAAAAAGCTCTTGCTCCATTAAAAATGATGGATGGCTTAATTCGTTTGCAAAGTTCTGTTCTTTAATACTTTCAAGCGTTGGAAGCAAATATGAAATATATTCGTGAATATTCAACGTAATAATTTCATCCATTGTTGGTATTTCAAGCCTGCGATCCTCCGAGAAAGTGTCTACCCCAAAATAGGCTTCAATCTCACCATGAATTACCGTTCCCCTTCTTTGAGAGCTTTCCATAATTTCTTGCCAATCCGGCTCAATATTGCGCCAAATTTGCAGGCCCTTTAGTTTGTCTGGATGAAACAACTCTATGGTTCTTCCCAGAACGCTGCTGACCGATACATACTCAAGGTCATCCTTTTTGTAGAAACCTGATTTTGGGTGTGCCATTTTACAGTATCATTATTTGTTAAAAAAGGGAATATGATCCTCAGTGTATGGCTCGTCTTGCGTTTCCAGATCGCGCCATTTATGAGTAAACTTGCCGTTAACTTCTACCAAAAAAGCTCCTTGAAGCACTGGTTCCATATTTCCATTGCCATCACCGCGACGAATTAGCCGATAGCAAATTGGAAGTGAAGAATTAAGATAAGCAAGTGCTACTGTTGGATCCATCGGTTTTGTGGTAATTTTGTTAATTTATGTGAAAAAAAGAATGCCGAGATAAGCCCTCGGCGGGCCACATCAAAACTCAGTCCTCGCCAAATGCTTCTTCCGCCGCTCGTTCCAGTTCATCAATAGAACTGCCCTGGCTGATCTTGTCCTTTACGGGAAGCTGGATAATTTGAGTTCCTTTGCTGTTCTTGCCTTCGTTGAACATTTTGATGTGATCAGGGCCAACAGCTTTCAGGAGTGCTGCAGCTTTATTGTCTGGAATCAAGTCAATACTTTCTGACTCAGTTATAGCAAGAACAGTCTTGATGCCGTAGGGAATAATCCCAAGCTCAAGCAGTTTCTGATTGAGTTGACTTGCCAGTGATTGGGCTGCCTGCGGAGCTGGCTTTGAAACCTCCCTTGCTGGCGCCGTAGCTCGCCTAGGCTGGGATTTGCTGGATTGTGAATCGTCACTACCAAGCACGGCATCCAAAGCATCGTGTTCAACAATTTCCATAGCAGTTACCCAGAGATAGCGGCGAAGATATGTCTGTACGGCGCCAAGGTTCTGTATTTCGTGGGCACCTTTTAGAGCAGCGCTGCTCATCGGGCTGCAAACTTCAATCAAATCGTCTGGATCCTCTGAATTGAAAATTGTGAGGGTTGCCTGCTCGTTGCCATAGGAAACAACTCCACAAAGTCCTACCTGGGCAAAGATTTCCTGAACTGTTGGAAGAAAGTCGGCAAGTTCAAAGTAATTGTAACCAGCAAACTTGTTTTTTCCGGTTTTTGCAAGCTTTTTTGACTGGAGGCTGATGCGAGCCTGCATCAGTTTTTGGTGAACAGACATGCTGTGATTGGTGTTGACACTTTTCAAGGTAGCATGGTCTAGCATGAGCTGTCAACCCATTTAGCTGTAATGCCGACACGCGCCTCAACCTCTCTCAACAGAATCCTTCGTGTAACTATCAATCTTTTGTTTGAAAAGGGTGAAAGCGTCCAGGCGATAGCTAATTTTATGCAAGGCTTTGTCGATAGAAGAATGATCCAGGAATGGTACGAAAAATATTGCGAAATTAACGGGCTTGCTACAAGTGAAAATTCAGGTAACAAAAGCATGAATAGAAGAATCCCAGTAGCGCCAATTGATTTTGAAAAGGTAACACTTGACGAACTTGAAAGCAAAAAGGACTGCTATTGGGATGATTTTTAGAAGTTTTCGTTTCGTCCTAGTTTTGTTTTTTTCTTTTTCTTTTTCTTTTTTTCCTTTTCCTCTTCCTTTGGATTGACTCGCGGATTGTCTAAGATGTGAATAACAGTTTCCGCGTATCCAGGCGGATCAAGTTCTGGTCGCAACGTAAAAATTGCAGTCCAGTTTGGCAGCGGTGCAGACATTTTTGAAGTGTCGTACATCAGACTTTCCAGGACGAATAACCAACATCATAGCCATAATCTTCAATGGCATTTATGATTTTATCACTAAAACTCTTTAACATTTCTTTGTCTATTTCTCTGTTGCACTTTCCAACAGCTTGATCCAAAAATACCGTCCACGGCAACGGACGAAGCCAAACGCCAAACATGTATTCTGGTCTATTGAATCTAGAAAGACAGAATATTGCATAATTTCCGGCTTTTATCTTGTCGTGATAATAGAACGAGCAATTGTGCATTACTTCTGCCTGCTTTCTTAGTTCTGCTGTATTTTTTGCGTAAGTTAGCGAATATTCTTCGTGCTGAAATCTTTTCTCAAGCGCCTCGCAGAGTTGCATATTTACCTCTTCTTTGTTGAACTCGTAATCAACAAAAGCATTTCTTCCTCTTGCTGGACGCCTAACATTTACAAGTGCATCATGCAATTCTCGGATTGATGTATATTGCATTTCTTGAATATTAAATCCATTGTTTGCGCCCAACTGCTCTATCATGTGAAACGTATCGTTAGTAATATGATAATCAGAAAAAGACTCTTTTATTTGCTCAATGCTTAGTTTGTCGAGAACTTTGAGCTGTTTTGCGGTCAATCGGTGATAAGAGTATTTATATGCACTTATATCAGACATCAAAAATCTCCAATCAATAATTATTCCATTTACGTCAACTGCATTTTCCTGCGAATCAACAAACATCTCAAGAAATTTTTGAGCATGATCCAAGGAGTCTCTCAATCTAATGTATTTTGCAATTCTAAGTATGCTTTGAGCTGATGAAGGGCAAGCCTTGATTGCACCAAATACAAGTTTTTTTGTTTTCTTTCCATTTGTTTTCATTGCTGCCCTCACCGGATCACTTAAGAAAAATGATCCAAAACTCACAGATTGAATAGTTTTTTCATCGAACCTAACTGTTGCTGGATAACAAAGTTGGCACATCAGCGAAAATGGATCACTACTGAGATTTCTATATTTTATTCCATTTTTAGTTAAAAACTTTCTTACAAAAGAAAGCAGCCTAGCCCTCTGGGCCTTTGGTATTCCAAGTGTAAATATCTCTAACTCATTTTTTATTAGTGGATTCTTGTACTTGCTGTTTGTGTTACTGTAAATTTTTGCAAGGTCTGTACGCATCTTATTTGGATTGCTTGTTTTTACGCTACCCAAGCCGTCACCCCTTCTTATTTTGTAAAAAATAAACCGCTTCTCCCCAGCCTTATTGGTGCGCATTTTTAACTTATACAGAAAATGATCTTCAAAATTTGATTCTCCGTTTGCTGCTGCATTTCTGGATCTACAGCTAAAAGAAATTCCGTCTTGGTGCTCAAATGCGTTAAGCGTATAGCTATTTCTTGAAGTCCTTCCACCATCTTTAGTTTTCCTTAATCCCTGGCGAAATGTTCCAATTTTGCGAAAACTGATATAGGGCTTTTGCCCCTTTACTTTGTCGAAGGTCATGCCCTGCCTGTGGTTTGTTGATTTGAAACAGAAAAAAGCTAACAGTTAAGCCAGCTATTGTCAAATATCAATTTTTTACGCGCCTCTCAGAAGCGCCGCAGAACCGCCAGAAAGTGGCTTGGCGTGGAATGGCACCAGCGAAGGGGCGGAGGCTTCTCCTGGACGACCCTGGGCGCCTCTCATGTCGCTCTGCTCCGGGTTGGGCGAGGCCAAGAAGTCACGCTCAAACCCGTAAATACAATCCAGCTTTTCTCTTACATTTTTTGTTGCTTCGATAACTTGCTTGATCTGCTGAATGTAATCAACAATATATCGTTTATTTGCGCTTGCGTATTCAACCAATTCACTCAGCACTGGAATTACGCACTTAACGTGTAATTTATTTGTGTAAAATTCATCAGAAGTCATGTCATAAAGCGCGGATTCATCTGCAAGATTTTTAATAATCTCGTATGCAAGCGAATATTTCCTAAGAAATGTTCTAGTAATTTTAACCGATTGCCGTCTATGTAAAATTTTATCCTCATAAGGAAGAAATCTATAATTAAAATCATCGACAAGTGCAAAACAGTAAGAAGCACCAGCAAAGCCGGATGATTCAGAGCACAGCGCAAAACTTTGCTCATTAACTTTTACCCTATCGCCAATTTTCAAGTAGCCAGGCGGTGCAAATGAATTACCGGCGTAGCAAAGGATGAATTCATCATTCCATCTACATTTATCATCCTTATCTCTTCCACAAATTGGACATGGATTGCGGCGTGATGAATGTTTCATGATCAAAGCGTGCTAAGTGAATCAAGCATTGCATAATGCGGTGCTGCAAAAATTGCATTGCATACACCAGTTGGACCTTGGCGATTTTTTACAACTGCATACTCGTAGCTCATTTGATCACAGCCCTTGTCGTAATAGTAAGGCCAAAAATTCATAATTACAACGTCAGCGTCTTCTTCAATTCTTCCAGATTCACGAAGATCGGCCAATTGCGGTCTTTTGTTCTCTCGCATTTCAACACCGCGATTAAGCTGGCAAACTGCAAGAATATCTACACCAGTTTGCAGTGCAACAGTCTTAAGCCTCCTGGTTGCTTTGCCAACAGCAAGCGCTCTGTTTTCGCTTGAAACCTTTTCAGAATCAAGATCAAGCAATGTAAGGTAATCTACAACTACAAGGCCAAGGCTTTTATTTCTCCGCTTCTCAGTCTTAATCCTCGATACAACCTGATCGGGTGTTACTTCGTATGTATTGGCAAAAATCATATTATTTGCAATAGATTCAAGATCCATGCCGTTGATCCTGTTTGCATCATCTTTGCTGATTTCTTGGCGAATGATATGCCCATAAGAAAGCGGGGTTCTTCTTTCGCTTGGAACTGAACTGTTGCCAGAAACGCAATCTAAATAATCAAGGCAAGAAATCATCCTATCGCTTACTTCCTTTTCTGACATTTCAAGCGTGTAATACAATACTTTTGTGTCCTTGGCTGCTACATCAAGAGCAAGATTCATCGCCCATGTACTTTTTCCGCTTCCTGGACGACCTGCAACAACAATCAGCCTTCCTTTGTCTGCTGACTCTGGATGACGAATGCCACCACCAAGGCAATGGTTCAATCCAGATAATCTTGTTTTGAGTACACGCTTAAGCAACTTAGGGCCAGTAAGAATTTCTCTTGACATGAGAAGTGGATGCTGCTCTGACCCGATAAATTTCTCACCTTCAAGCAATTCGGCGGCATACAAGATGTTAGTAAGAGCAGCTTTTACATCCTTTGAGCTGCACGTTGCATCAACTAAGCTCAGTGATTTGTTCAGGTGTTTAGTTACAAGCTTTCTTGATGCCTGTGTTCTCCAGATTGGAATAACAGTAAACCTCCAAACATCAATTTCATTTTCAACTGGATAGCTCGCAATATCTTGTACATATTCTTCTGCAGTTGAAAGCTCACAGCCAATAACTTGCTTTAGGCGTGATGCAAATGTAATATCGTTAATTGGCGCTTGACTGAAATTTGCAAATTCATCTTGCAAGCATTTATAGGCGCATCTATTGAAAAGATCAGAAAACATTTCCTCTGATCTAACGAGTTCCATAAATTCACAGATCCAGTCATTATTGCCAGTCGTGAAAGAAAAGTAATTATAGGCGGCAGCAAGAAAATGCTTTTCAATGGAGATTGAATCTTCCGCTAATTCAAATGAGGCAATGTCGAGAAGTGTCATTGTTGTGAGTGTTTGTGTTAAACAAGATCATCGGCGAATGTAGCAGATATTGATGGTAGCTGTCCAGGTGCATTCCGTGAATTATTATTTCGCTGAGGATTCATTCCAAATCTCTGCCAGTTCTGATATGTAATTGAAGTCCACTTTCTTTCACCCATCCTTGACTTTGCAATAGCTTCGTTGAGTTGCGTTTTTACAGCATCCAGTCCGCCATGTTTGTCTTGCTTGATTTTCAGTAGCTCCTGAATTAAGCCATCAAATGCTCGCTTTGTTTTTGCACCTCCTTTGTGGTGGGTAAAGAATAGGCAGACCAGCTCATGAATACTTTGCAGTTCACCAGGGATTGCCTCTGGGGTTGCCACTGTGCGTCCTTTCCCCCTGGAGGCCGAAGGCCGTTGGGGGGATATAGGGGGGTTTATAGAGTTATTAGACATATAAGGACTTAGTGCAGAATCTGCACTTAGGTCATCCCTGCCCCTAGGTGCAGAATCCGCACTTAGTACGTCCGTATCACCATCCTCACGCCGATTGGATGGTGGCTCAAGGTTCCATATTTTCAACGTATAGATGTTATTGGTTCTTTTTCCATCAACGTATTTTGACTGCTTTTCAAGCAACTCCTTGTCCTGCAATAACTGAGTTGTTTCAATAATTGTACGCTTACTAAGTGAGGTCATCCTTGAAAGAATCTCAAGGTTGGTCTGAATTTTGCTCTCAGCTCTCATGCCATCAGCAAATGCCTGAAGCACAAGAATGACAAGCATTTCATTTCTTGATAGCCAGTCTGGCTGGTCTATTTGCTTTTTAAGTATCCACGTTGGAAATCCAATGAATGGATAACTGCTGTGAAATTCACTGCTCATTGATGGTTTCCTGTGATTGGTTTTGCAGTTCTGTAATGATCTGAAGCCCTACCATGGCAGCCTGTATCTGCTGCTTGCAGATTCTTTTGTAACCAGCCGCATCCCGCCTTGCAATCATGTTTAGCTTAAATGTTGCAAGCTTGATAATGCTGTACTCGATATCCTTCGATCTATTCAGTTGCGCCTCGTTCATCATCTTGTGCATTTCTTGGAGATTTATCGCTATTCCAACCGGGTCCAAATCGTTCTGTGATCTCGCCGATGATTTCATTGATTTCTGTGTCGGCAGCAAGGAGAACTTTTTTGTAGTCGTGATGTAGCTGAAATTCTCTTTGATCAATAGAGTCAATTTCTCTTTCTATTTTTGACTGAGCCTCAGAGCCATCAATTTCATTTGTCATTTCAATCATTAACTGATTGCGTTTCTCCTTAATTTTCTGGACAAGAACTTTGTGCTTCTCTTTTGTGCTTACAAGTATCTCTCTTGCTCTTACGGCTCTATTGAGAAGGTTGCACAGTGTCGGATCAGGTGCTTGAATCATTTTCCTCAAAGTCAGTGTTAGTGTTTTGATGGTTGATTGAGCTGGTTGCAAAAAAATGACGTAATTCAATCAAGGCGGAAAACTCATACTCAGCCTTCGTCACTCCACTTCTAGGGAAAGCTGTTTACGATTATGCTCGCCAACCAGAAAGGCGATGTTTTGTTTAAAAATGTGAATCTGCGGAACCATCCACACTTCATCAGATCCAATCTGCATACTTTTGCATTTCCAGTGCGGAAACTCAACGCCTTCGACTATTTCTATCAATTGAAATTGAATACTTCCTTGCCAGCGAATGAAAACAATGTCACCTGGCTTTAGCGAGTTGCGTGTGGGTGTCACGATGCGGGAGTGCAGTGTGCAGCAGATTTCTAACATCTTTACAGCACAGTGTCAAGCAATTTGCATCAAAGCATTAAAATTCACACCATTCCTCATGCTCCACGGATGGCGCATACCCGACAATTCTTTCTTGAAAATCATTCATCTTAACTTGTGCAATTTTTAACTTCCAAATCAATGATCCAATCTTGTCAAAGTCACTTTTGATGGTATTTACTCCATTTGAGTCGATACAAAGAAAGGCTTGATCAAGCTTAAGTAAAAGGCTTTCGCCATTGGCAATTGCATCCTTCATTGATGCTGAAATTTCTTCAACCAATTTGTTGATAGTTTCGATCTCGCTTGCAGATGGTTTGATTCCTTGCATTTAATTTTTGTTTGCGAATGTGTAATTCAACTGCAGTTGGATGCGCCAGCTCCAGATGCCACAAAGCTTTGACGGCGCTTTCGCAGCTCATTCGGCCAGAGAGAATCGTCTCTGGCAGCGTTACGCAGTAGAAAAACTCTTCCATGGTTGGTGCCGCATTGATTTTGTAGGGCTGATTCCATAGTATCATTCGATTTCAGACATTGCAATGACTCGATGCCGAATCCAATTCATAAGCCGTTCAAGCACCTTATTAAGCTTGCCCCGGAAGGGTTCACTCCCAAGGGACCAGCCAAAAGGCAGAGTGCCTCCGTGGAATGGAAAAAGCGAGCCATAGATTCAATCAAGATGAGATTTTACTTTCAGGTTCTGAAAGCGGATATAAAGTTAAAACAGAGATGGTGGAATAACTACTGCATTACAAGAATTGGAGTTCCTGGCGAAAGGGAATTTTTATGTCAGGAGACATTTTATGTTGCAACAATGTCGCGCAAACAAGATGCTACTAAGTTTAAGAATTACTGGTATTGGTGCAAAAGAAGATCACTTGAGATATTGATTTGGTTGTTTGAGCTTGACGATACTGACTATTCATGGAAGTTGCACATACACTTAAGAGGGCTTATAGTGACTCGACGGCCAATGCTTTCAGAGGTAAAAAGGTATGAAGCAAAAACAAGCGAAGAAATTACATTACAAGTATTCGGAGAATGGAAGCATTCTATTTACTGAGGCGCAAACAAAGAAAAGATTTGCACTTTGCAAGGAGGCGCTATCAAATGATAAAGCATACACGCTCAGAGTTAAAGATATTTACTCAAGTCTTTTAGAGATTGAAGAGAACGCGATTCACAATATAGATAAAATGTACTTGTTTACCGAAAGATATTTTCAGATTAGTCAGCTTGCATGGGGCGGCAAATACATTGACTACAATAAGATTTCATCACCAATTGGAGCATTTTTTCCTTTTGTTCGCACAAGGTTTAATTCTCATCAGCCAATTGACGAAGGGTGCATCTGGATTGGAGGTTTTTCAGAGTTTCCAAGAATCTACGTCGGTAATAACGTTGCAAAGTGGGTTTGCCCATATTCAAAGTGTGGCTTTGTTAGAAAGGAACCATTTCTTCCCGCCGCTGAAGCAAAAAAGATTTTACCACGACTTATGAACAAAGTAATTTATCCCGATCTGGATGTTAGTTTATTTTGATTGCATTCTTTACCTTGACATAACATTGAAGATCGTCTATAATGAGCAAGTCTTCGACGAGGTGTATGCAACTCATTTCACAACAGGAAACTTGCAAAAAAGTTTTTCGCAATCAAACACTTCACGAATGGATGTGTTTTGAGAGCGAAAACATTGTTAAATACAATTGGACGGACGTTGCAATTCATGATCGCAAGATCATTGATGAAATGCGTCCAGGAGATACTAGGCTCTGGGTTATCTGGGAGCTTGGTAGCTTGTTTCTGCCAATGTATTGCAAGCTTTCACAAAAAACTCAACTAGAGGAAAGTTACAAGCTTACTTCTGTTGAGATTTATATGCTTCGCGCTTTCAAGGAGGATCATTTTGCAAAAGCACAAACCAGAGTTCTTCTGGATGCAAAAGCTAGTTGCAAGTATTACTTCATCACTAAAGGCAGTGATGATTACAGTAGCGTTATTTCTCCCGCTACTTTTCACTCTGTCATGGATCTTGTATTCTGTGGCAAGGCTAATCTCTTCACCTGAATCAAACACAGTTCAATGAAAATCCAAAGCGAGTTCTATCTTGATGAACTGATTTACATCATGCGTGGTGCAACCTTGTGCCTCAATGAGAATGCAGAAAATATCAAGCGACTTAATCGCAGGCATACAATTATGACAATCTTGCAGTTTTGGAAAAGAAAGCAGCTTAATGATGAGCTGTACAATCATGCGCTGCGATCACTTGCCGTCACTGAAATGCTGAAAGGCATTGCCGAGAAAGTCATGGAAGCTCAGGGGCGAGACGAAGATGGTGAATTTGTCACCATGGAGCAAATGATGAATCTAATGCAGGAAGATTGACTTGACATAACGTTGTAACTGCTGTACAATACTAACAAGCCCACAAGCAGTGGGCTTTCACAAACCACAACTTTACATGACACAAGCAGACACCTTGATTGATCACGAACTTAATTGCTTTGTTTTGTTTCTTGAAAACAATGATGCAAAAAGCTGGAATGCACTCAGGGCTGATCTGAGCGCAATCTATCTTGCGGCGAGCGGCGAAGAGGAATTTCTCTCTAAAGCCGTTTTTCGTGTCGCCACCTTTGTTGAAAGATGGCGAGCAACTTACTGGGCGAAGTATGCCGTTAATCGAGATTGCTTCTTCACCAGGCACCAGTCATTTGTTGCCGCAGCCTCCATGCGGATTGCTTACAGCGAAATGCAAGAGTTCAAACTGGGGAATCTTTCGTGACCTACTTCCAAGAATGGATCATTGAAGTGCGCGACAGCGAAGGAAGGCTTGACCTTGAAGCCGAGAAGGTCAAGCGCAAAGAGCATCCATTTCTGTTTTCAAAGAAAACTTTCAGAATTGATGAGCTTTGTTGGTACGCATCCTACGGTCAAGGCAGGAGCAATCCTTCCGGTCCAATGCAATTGACGGAGTTCATGAATAGCATCGGCATCTCTCATCGTCAAAAAACTTGGTGAAATTATGATGATTCTCAGTTGCGCCTATTCAGAGTCGGCGCATGGATGCAGGATTTTGCGTCCCAAGGATCAAAGTTGCTGGATTCTTGTTACGCCAAGTGGTTGCAAGCAATTGCACATGACAAGGCGTGAAGCAAGACTTACCGCTACAAAATTCGCAAACAAATCATGACAACTTACAGTCAATCACTGCAGCAGCTAGTACGAACACTGCTTCGGTCCTCAAGCGATTCTGATACATGCGAGCCGCTTGATGACAATCATGACATTTTTGATGTTGATGATTTGTGCCTGAAAAAGCTTGAGTCCGACTTTAATAGTTTTGTTGAAACAGCAACATCACTGATTCAACAAAAACTTGGCGAGTTTGACAACCTTGAAGACTTTTCTCTTCTTACTCGTCTAGGATTGCCACTGGAACATGATTACATTCTGACCAGGAATCACCATGGAGCTGGCTTCTGGGATGGAGATTGGGATGAAAAGGTCAGTCAAATTCTGACCGATACATCACAGCTCAAGCCAGAGATTGAGCCGTACATCGGCGACGATGGTAAAATCTACTTCTGAAAACAAATGAATAATCAACTCTCTGACCGCGAATTTTTTGTTACAACCGAAGCCCTAAACCGTTACGGTGGTAACTTTTTTAGGAACCTTGGGCGAGCACTTCGTCATGCTGATCAGGGCAACAGAAACAGACTCTTGGAAGCGTTTCCCGAAATAGTGAAAAGCTATGGACCGGGAACTGCTTTCTATTCTTCCTGCATCGCTGAATTTAACAATGAAAAGCCAACAAGTGATTGATCGTCCATGGGTGATCACACTCGCATCTCACTGGGACTTTAAGCTAAAAAAGAAAGTTCCAGATGCAATTGAGCGTGGTACTGGACTTGATGACTTGCTCGATCAAGTTCAGATTGCATACGAAGCTGGAATCGAAACAGAAATCAGCTTTGACATTGATCCGACGCCTCAGTATCTGTATGACGAAACTGGTGGCGAGCCAGCAATTTCTGCAGATGAAAGATGGCAAAATGCTTTTGATGAAAAAAGGAGGCTTGCCGCGTAATGGAAATTGAAAAAGTTGAAGTCAGTTCTGATGGTGATCTTGTAGTTACATCACTCATTGATGATGCAATTTACATTTCAGGCAGTCAAACAATGGAAGATCCGCCGGAGTATGCTTCGGCTTTATGTGAACTAACAATCAACAAACAGGAGGCCATCGACACTTTTTACGAAACAACGGGGACCGAGATTTTCGATCTGAATATTTTGGATGAGAAGACACTCAGGGAAATTGCTAAGGAATTTATTGACTGGAAGGATAAATGGATTCCAGTCGAAAACTAAAATACTCACACTGCAACACAAAAACAATGGATTTTGAGCAACACGACAAAAGACTAATTAGATTGCAGAAAAATGTAGTTGAATTTGGAAAAACACTTATTGCTTGGCGAAGACAAAATAACTGGACTCAATATACAATTGATAAATGGGCGTCGTATGCGGGATTCAAGTTTCCCCCACCTGGCCACTTGTCAACAATTGAAAATGGAAAGAATATGCACTTAAGACCGATTACAATTATTCAAATTGCAGAGGTGAATAGCAGAATTGCAAATCTAGTAAAACAAGATTTACTGGAAATCAAGGATATTGAGTTGAGAAAAGTTATCTCAAAGTCAAGGCCAATAACCACAGATGATTTTGTTAGGTGGAAAGAAGAGCACTTCTTTCTTCATTTAATTGGCATTCTTGATCGCCCATTTGAGCTTGGCAATTTTGTTAACGCTCCACCAAGGCGACCGATTGCCAATTCAAAGGAAGAGGCGTTTATGATGCTTTCGCCAAAGCGTTTCACCCTTGATCGTGAATTTATTCTTGTCCCAAAGGAAATGACAACAAGGGAGAAAAAGATTATCGAACTTCTGTGCTCCGAGCATGGATATAAAATGGCAGCGGAGAAAAATGGCGCTGAATAAAAAAGAAAAACTAGCCTTGCTTGCCGCAATTTCTTTCATGCACAACTATGGAAAGCACTATGTTCCTATGGTTAAAAATGGTACACAGGAAGAAAATGAAAAAGCTTGGAAAGAAGCTAGAGTTACTTACAAGGATCTTCACGCACGAATCAAGGCAACACTATGAGCGGTCAAATGAAAGTTCTTGTCGCCTGTGAGTTTTCTGGCAGGGTGCGCGAAGCATTTGCAAAACGTGGTCACTATTCAGTTTCATGTGACCTACTAGAAACTGAACTTCCGTGCTCTAGCAATAGCAGTCATCACATTGGCGACGTAATGGAGATTCTTTGTCAAGACTGGGATCTTATTGTTGCCCACCCGCCCTGTACTTATCTTGCTCAATCTGGAGTTCAGTGGCTGAAAAAGAGTCCAGGAAGGTGGGATTTAATGCTCAATGCGGTTGACTTTTTTAACATTTTTCTTTCGCACCCTTGCGAAAAGATTTGCATTGAAAATCCAATTATGCACAGCTATGCAAAAAATAGACTAATAAGGCCACACTATCAGCAAAAGGTTCAGCCTTATCACTTTGGCCACTTAGAGCGAAAAGCAACTTGCCTATGGCTCAAGAATCTTTCACGGCTAAAAATTACAAATAAAGTAGAGGAGCAGTTATTTGGACTTCACCAAGCCGAAACAGATAGGGTTTACTGGCAATCTCCTGGCCCGGAAAGACAGAAGAATCGCTCTCGTACTTTTCAGGGCATCGCGGATGCGATGGCTGCTCAATGGGGCTGACTCGTGCCGCCAGTGGCTTTCCTGTGCCACAGGAAGGTCGTTGTTTCCGGCCACTGGACAGATGCCATGCCGCCTAAGTTCACAGGCTCTCAGGGGCCTCCGGGGTGCCAATCACACTTGTATAAAAACCTTTAAGTCAATGAGTTCAAGGAGTTCATCACTGCGAATTGCCGACATTCTTGCAGTTCAACATCTTTGCGAAAATCGCTTTCATCGCAGCAGGTATGCAGTTACTGCTGGCTGCTTTGTTGTTTGCGCGGAATGCTGTCACACATTTAGGGGGAGATTTGCAACACTTGATCAATGGTTAATTAGACGCGATTCACTTAATTTTGACATTTTTGACCTTGATTGCGATGTTTGCAAAAAGCGTATTTTACCAGCAAAGCCAATAAAAATAAGGTAACCAATCATTGGCTTGACATAGCATTGAAAGTACGCTACAATACTGTCATGCGGAAGAGGGTGTAACTTCTTCCGCAGTTGTTCTTTCACAAACACAACACATGAACATTGCCGACTTTGTTTCCACAAGAACACCTCATTCTTTTGAGGAGTTTAATGTTAAATTTCCAGACGTTTTTGATGGCGCACAAAAGCCGGATCAGTTTGCCTGCGCTTATGTTTACGAAGATCATTGGTGGATCTTGTGCTTTGTAAATAAAGATGGACAACTTGTTCTTCACTGTCAAATCGAGTCAACCACTCATGTAAGCAAAAACCTTAGTAAGCTTGAAAAAGTTCTTTTTAACTGGGCAAACGATTGAGGTATTTAATTTCTAACCAAACAAGTAATGGGGTCAAATGAGCATTGATTGGGATGAGATGGCTATGGAAGCACACTTGTTTCCTTGGCTTGATTCGGATTGCATGGCAGATTCGACAACAGAAGAGTTTCCATTTGATGTTTACGAAAACGAGGATTATGATGAAAGTTGAAGTTCGTCATGAGTTCACTGGCTCGATGCGATTCAGGCTTACTTTTAAGTTGCCTCGCATTGGTCACTGCGTTGAATACATCAGGGCGGAGACTTGGACAAGGGTTCAATCCGTAGAAGCTCTTGACATGCTGCAATACGTTTACGGC
>Ga0214917_10000927_pt1 | contig 38319 bp, 44 predicted proteins | sample LL_1208_BB_MetaG_FD_177983 | JGI IMG/M metagenome (GOLD analysis project Ga0214917, IMG submission 177983) | Freshwater microbial communities from Lake Lanier, Atlanta, Georgia, United States - LL_1208_BB | ecosystem: Environmental > Aquatic > Freshwater > Lake | place: USA: Georgia | collected... | reverse complement strand
TCTAATTCATATATTTTCTTTTTAGTTTTATGCCGCATAACATATGAAATATTACTCATAATTGGCGAATCTTCGAACGCATTAAACCCTACAACTTTTGCCATTGATTGTGTGCCGTATTCTTTGTTTCCAATTATAGAATGATCAATGCACTGATTAAATAGATCTGCTATTGTGATTTCACCGCTGTCGGTTTTAATTTGTGTATCACCGGTAACACTGTCACCATATATAATAGCATCTCCTACATGATCATATTTGCCAGTTATGCACTCATTGACATGAGCATCCATATGTCTTGCAATCACTCTTCCAGTTAAAGTAGTTGACTGTCCAATCCGCTTATCAAAAAACCTACAACCAGGATTAAGAATAGCACCATATAATGAATTAAGGTTAATTTTTTTAACGAGTTGTCGTTTATCCCAGAAGGCACGATCTTCTGCAGTCTCTGCTTCCTTCTTTTTAGCCTGTAGATCCCGGCGTTCTGCATACCACCTCTCTAATAGTCCAGGCACAATACCTTTCGTGTCATATTTAAATATAGTTCCATTGGCGCTTAAAATCCAGGGATTTCGACCATCAAAAATTAGATGGTAAACGTCTCTAGCAGACATAGTAGTTGGTTCGCCTGTTTCCCAGTCTATGGTAATTTCACGTCCAGGTTGTTGTTCCATTACTGCTGTATATTCTAAACTACCAAATAAGTTTTCCCAGGCATCGGCGAAACTGGCACCTGCTGCCATTTTCTCCGCTATATAACGGTCTGTGTATGAGGGTCTGAGTTGTCCGACAATGGTTTCTGGCGCCATGTTAAGAGCGCGGATTGCCGACGGATACAGACTGTTGATGTCAATAGCACCGATGTATTCGTGCATACCTCTTTTGGGATAAGCAACATAGGCACCTGCCGCTTGTGTGTCACCATCTGAATGTCTCCTATTTTGAACTATTAAACCTTGTCTATGCGCTTCATTGATAATAGCCTGTTCCGTCACTGCTACAGCACCCATTGTAGTGGGCAACAGTACAGTATTATCATGTGCTAATTCATTGGCTAAATCTAAAAATCGTAACTTCTTATCTAGTTTAGCCAATAACACAGTGTCTTGACGATTGTAGTCTACAAAAGTAGCAAAGTCTTTGTTATAAAGTTGATCTAGCGTACCTTCGTATTGTATTTTACGCTCGTCAAGTTCGTGTTCACCGATAGCATCTAAGCTATAGCTATGACGTTCTTCATAGGTATATTTTCTGTATAGTTGCATATAGTCCATATGCACACGACCAATTAAGTCGAAGGTGATATGTTCTGCACCAAATCGTTCAAATGTACGTTGCTTAGGAAATTGATCCCAAAGACAAAACCGACGAGTATCATCTTTACTCAAAATACGATTGGTACGCATGACCATATATGGAATATCAAATCCTTCTGAATTCCAACCACTTAGTATGTCGGCATCGTCGATCAAATCCAAAAAAGTCTTAACTAATTCTTCTTCATTGGGCATGAGAAAACAGTTTTCAAATTTAGCTACTATTTCTTCTGCACTATTCCAAGACATACTTTTAGGAGGAACGACCAATGTAACCAGTCGATCTAGCCAATCCATATAAAGACTGATTGCTGTAATAGGATTGAATGGATCTTCGGGTCGACTAAAGCCACGTACCGGATCAAAGTCTACCTCAATATCAAAAAATACCGTATGTAAACGTGGAGCCGGTTGTCCTAGGTAATTTTCTTCTAAGCACCGATTAACTGGCTTGACATCACTTTCCCATAATCTCTTAGTACTGTGTACTTTAAGTTCTCTAGTATATTCTTTATAATTTCTAGTACTAAACCTACTAACCGAAGTTCCGTAGATAGTTCTAAATTTTCCTCGAGGATCGTCGTAGTAAAATATATAGTTAGCCGGATAATCTTTGTAAATTCTCTGACTATCCATACGCTCAACTACATAGATACGATTGTCTTCCCTACTGTAAAGAGCGTCGACATAACTCATAATTGTGATACCATTCTAAATAGACCTATGCTGTCTATTGTAGTTAATAATAGATAATTTGCCAATAGACCAAATGACCGTCTTGTGTAACTGGCCCAGGCATACATGGCACAACCGCAGATCCACAGTGGGTACAGTATGATCAAAGGCGGATCAGGCACAGTAACAGCCATGGTCACAGCACAACCAATGCTAATAGCCCAAGATAAAGTTTCGATGACGAATCTTAATTTATTGGATCTATAGTCATCGAGTATCCATTGAAAAACAAACCTAAAATTATCATTCACAGAGTACGACCCACAGTCTCCAGAATAGTATTAAGTTCTTCGTTGTCTTTGTTAGTTTCGCCTAACTTACTCTTAGCAGCAATACGAATCGCTTTTTTTAACAAAGCAGGTTTAATTTCCATTTCTTCGGCTACTGCTTTGATTGTGTCGCTTAAGCCAGCATTGAGATCTTCAATTTCGGTCATTACTTGAATGCCTTCATTGATAATTTGTGTGAGTTTGGCTTTTTGCTCAGCACTGAACATACGGTCGCTCATCGGAACTCCTTGATTAAAAATGTAGTATACTTGATTGCTTGATAAATTACAAGAGGTGTTAGTGCTCACTTTAGCCGACCCAGGGTGGTAGCGGAGGTTGGGTCTACAAGGCAGCAGCCGCCTGACGCCTTAGGCCTAGTTAACTAGGACGGTCCTAAGGAATTATTCATACATAACCGTTTGACTGTCACCTAAGGCCCATTTGGGATCAGTCTCTACTCTATATTTAACCTGACAGACTTGGAAGTCGGGAAATTTTAATTCTCGTGGATTACTGGCAGCATCTAAAAAGATGCAACGATTATTTGGTTGTGCAGCATATTGTCCATTGGCCATTTGTATGATATTGAAGCTCTTATGATCTTCGGGCCATTCACTGTAAGTAGTATCCAATATATTGCTATCCGGGCAAGCGTTATCAATGGTAAACAAATATTCACCCGGATAAAATTTTCGATCCTTTGCATAGAATCGACAACTAAGATTAGATAAGAATGCTTTTTGTACCACTGCCATATTATGACTAAAACAGTCCCAGATTTGTAAGTAGTCTAAGGGTAAAAAGTTTTTGGTATCAAGGTTGTCTGTTCTGCTGACATAAGCACTGATCGGTAGTTTATCGTAAAGAGCGCCATATTCAGGTAGATAGCTTTCTATGCGTAAGGCTTGTCCACGCAGGCTTTTGGCGGTGACCCAAATACAAGGTTCGTATTCACCATGTCCACGTTCAAAATTATAAAGGTATTCTCGCCTAACCCAACAATGTACAGGAGGGAGATTACAAACTAAAAAACTCATTAGTTATTACTTAATATTATATGTTGGTCTTGGCAGTCACTGCAAGTGCATTTAATACAGTTACATCCGTCAGTGGAACATTCTCTACCACAGTGATGGAAACAACCACAATTGCAGTTATGTTGTAATCTGTGATAGGGTTGTAGATCGTTGTTGTCCATTTATTCACCCATAGGAATACGAACCACATTACTAAGTGGTGTACGTAACAGTTGATTGTTGCTGTCTCTAAAGTAGACAGCTAGTTCTCCGAAAGGTCTATATAGTTCTACGCTTTCGACTATTCCACGTTGACTCATGTTTACAGTTCGTATACGATCACCGGCTTGTATTTCTTCGCCGACTAACCGTCGACCAACCGGCGGGCGGTCCTTGCCTCGAAAATGGCCTCTAAACTTAGGACCCGGAACACCTTCGTTTTTAGGTTTTTTTCCAGCCTTTTTCATTGCAATAGCAATGGCCGCTTGTTGTGCAGGTGTGACTGCTTCCTTAACTATATCACTTAATTTCATAAATTTATTTACCTAAATAAAGTGCAAATAATCCAAGAATAAAATAAGCTGTCAGAGACGCTGTTATTCCTATGTAATATGCAATGGCCAGGAGCAAAAATAGTAGGCTAAAATGATAAACGTGTATGTACCAAGGCATCACAGACTCAAGTTGGCATCTTGTTGATCTTTAATAGCCTTACTTAACTTATCTAAATATCCTAAGTTACGAAGTATCTTATAACTAATATTTTCAACGCTATATTCGCCGTCGGCATCTAGACCATTCTGTCTCATTTTTCTGAGTTTATGAAGTAATCTGCGTATATCGTTTGGTTCGTCGGCGGACTGTATTGTTTTTTGGATACGTAAAATAATGTCACTTACTTTATGATTCACAGCTTGATCATCAATACTAGGCGGTTCATAAGTCGGTTCTTTGACCCAAGAATCATCTAATAGACTATATATACCTCCGGCAATAGGAGGTTCGTCGATATCTTCCACATATAATTCTACTTCATGACCACGCACGATTACATCATGATCGTCATTCCATATCTTCTTTTTAGCTTGGTAAAATGCTTCAGCCAGATCGTCACAGTCTAAATCACGGTATCTTGTCACTACATGTACGTCAAAGTCGCTGAATTTTGTATAGTTAAAGTTAGCCATGCTGCCAGTTAGTATAACATCTAATAATTTAAAATTGGGAATTTCTAGATAATCAATGAACTGCTGTGCCGATTGTAGCAATTTATACCTAACTTCTGATCTAAGATTAACGCCACGAAATGCTTCTGGAGCTAGTGTCTTATTATAGGCGATGTTTTGATCTAAGTAATTGTGCATTCTTGGGCCAACTTAAATTGTATTATTTTTTGGTACTCGTATTTCCAGTAAGGCCTGAGTCTTATATGACCTTTTGGTATTTTTCCATCAATTAATTGGTTTCTTACTACATTTTCTGCTTCGTCACTGATATTTAGTTGCGTCCCCCAACCACTGCCATGATAGCAATTTGCTGTCCCCCACCTATATATGTAAGTAAGTTGTTCGGCTGATAAAGTTTGAGTGTACGATCCTACAACATTTTGTAATCTGCCCATTAACCCGATATCTAGTGTACAATTATCTATTTCTGGATATTTACCAGCAAGTTCAAATAATTCTTTGGTAAAAACATGAGTAGCATGATAATAATTTCCAGTATAGATAAATTGTTGACTGGTTTCTTCATACCAGGCATTACCGGTGTGGAATACTCCATTATTCATAAGTTTAACAGCAGTAGATAAATGATTTGGCAAGTATATGTCATCGTCTTCCCAACAAGCCACTATTGAAAATTTACAATAATCTATATTGGTATTAAATTTTCTACCCAATGGTTTTATTCTTTGACTGAGATTAATTATTCTAACTTCAGGATGTCTAAATTCTAATTCTTGATCGACACAGTCGTTTAAGATAACAAGTTCCTTGGGACCTGGGTAATCCTGACGCAAAAATGATTCTAATACCTCTTCTAATGTATGAACTCGACCATATGTGCTACAATAACAACTTACTCCTGGATAATTCATTTATTCTTTCCTGACTTCATGTTGGCGCACCAATGATACATTTTTCCCCGTTCGCCACCGTACTTTTTGGCTCGAGAACGTAAATCGGTGACTGACCCTTTACAACTAGCTCCGGCCCGTTTAACTCGCCCGGGTCTACTCTTTCCCTTTACCTTGCCATCAGCAAAGTTTTCTGTTATAAATTCCCAGGCTCTCATCGCATGTACTTTAAGTAATATTTGAAGTTTTCGTGACGATCTTCAATGCCAGCAAGTCCAGCATTGATACGCTTCGTTACGGCCACAGTATTGGCAAAATCCATTACACCAGGGCGTACTCGCTCAAACCAATACCATATAGCAATTTCTGCTGCTATGTCTGGTCTCGCTGCTAGGTCAGGATTCTTCAATAAGTCAATGCCCAGTGCTTGACTAGCAGCACGATAGTTATCACGCCCGGTCAATTGTATGAACCCACGACCCTTAAAACGCTCGCCGTCGCCGGCTCGAACATTGCCTAGTTTTTGGGCAGTGCGTGGTGCGTGTTTGGGATCATACCGCTTAAAGTAATCTTTGCCCTGCGGAACTTCTTTCATCTTCCTAAAGTCCCAACTCTCATGTTCCATTTGTGCTAGAAACTGTGCTAGTTCGATGCCTTTGATACCAGACTTTTGTGCTCGTTGTGCAAGTTGATTGGCTTTGGGGTTTTCTAATTTAATAGTTTTATTTTTTACCGTAGATTTTTCTATAGGCGGTAATTGTTTTGCCACTGGCTTTTCTGGTTCTGCTTGTTTAACAACAGGAGCAGCCTTGGCTTGTGGCACTGGTGCAGGAGCAGTTTGTGGACGCTGCGCTGGTGCTACTTGTGCAGGAGGTATATCATAAGCAGGCTGTGGTTTTTCATAGCCGGCTTTATGAGCATATCCTGTGGCCATAGCAGCAGCACCTAGGCCGGTGGCAAACCATTTAGGCCAGTCTTCTTCAAGTTCAATACCTTCGCTGAAGTAGCCCATTACTGTAGCTAAACCAGTTCTAATCTTTTCACGGTCGGCTTCTGCTCTGGCAATGGCAGCAGGTGTAGCGGCCTTGTCGCGTTTGGCACTGGCCATCTCTGCTTCCGACTCGGCACGATATTGTTGTACAAACTTGGTAATAAAATCATCTGCGCTGCTGTAATTGGCTAGATCACCTTGTCCAAATAATCCATTGGCTTCAGCACTGGCGGCGAAACCTTTTACACCACGCACCAGTCGCTGTATGCGTACATCGTCGATGTCTGTACCTGAGTTTTGTGCCAACATAGGATCAATTTTTACACGCTTGACACCTTGTCTAGCAGCAATCCAACGCAGTATGTCTACGATATAAGTTTTAGGATTGCTACTGATAGTGTTGATCTCAACACCCTTTTGTTTGCTAAATGGTACTCGCTCACCATTGACGCTCTTATATTGCACACCAGCATGTTGTATACTCATACCCAGCATTTCGCCAAACACACTGAACATTTTGCCAAACAACAAACCTTTTACTCCGCGTTCGGGAGTCACACGAGCTGCTCCCCAACTACTGAGTTCTGGTGTGTGCCACATGAAATCTATTTGTACAAATTGGTCGGCACCGATTTTTAATATAGGATGCCCGATCTTACTTTCAGTGGCATCAACATATTCTGGATTAGTTTCCATAATAAAACTGTGTGCCAGTTTATTCCAAAATCCGCCGTAGGCACTTTGGCTACCAGGCTCTAACTGTGGAGCAATCATTTGTAGGTCAATGTCGCCGTAGATTTTGTCAGGATCGTCCACAGCATGATAAGCACTGCTGCCAGTAGGGCGACCCATTTTAACTTCTGGTAAGTTTTTAGTTTTGAGATAGCGATTGAACTCGCGAACAAATTGATTCATCACAGCCAAGCTGCTGCGTACCACAGCAGGAGTTATTACAGTATTTTGAGTCACAGTGGTCGTCCAACCACCTTCTGTTAAAAACTCATGCAGTCTCATTTTTTAATCACCACTGGGTTATGTCCTACTACCTTGGCGAACCATACTACAACTGGTAGGTTAGGTGTAGTTTTAACATAGGGATTTGGTTCTATTTCAATGTCAAGACCACGTGGTAGTAATATTTCTTTTTCATCTGAATCATGCACACTGACTTTATTCATGCTCAGTGCCGAGTACCCTGCTGGTACTGTAATATGTAGGATTTGATATCCATTATATACTTCCTTGACGCCTTTACTTACCACACCTATTGGATAAAGTTTTAGATTTCCTTTAGGTATATTTCGAGGTTTGTGATTATTATAGTTTGTATAGTCAAGTTTGGCAAAACTTACAGAGGCTATTATAAAATCTGTAGTTGTGCTAGTATATGCTGGTAAATGAACACGCACTGGCTTTGTGACATCAGCGTGATATTTTTCCCATATTCTGCCTGGACTTTCTGGTATCCCTGAATATACCTTGATATTCTCTTTTAGTTGATATTGTTTTAACACATTATCAAGTCGTTGGATATGACCATATTGATCTTCGTCATGGCCTTGATTTCTATAATGATGATGTAGTGTAGTGTTGATTATAGCAGACCCGAGGTCGGAATAGTGTTTTAACGATCTTCGGTCTTGGTCAATGGGACCTCGGTATTGTTGGGTACGATGGATAGTGCTTGGTGACACTGCTATTTCTGGTTCAGCGGGTTGTTTTTCAGATATGGTACTTTCTGTTTTGGGTGGTTTAGTGAGGCTGTGGGTTTCAATACTGGGATAATGTTGTCCACGCTGCGGGTGCTGTGGTGTGGCACGACGCATGATGTCCCGGCTCGGAGCATCTGATAACACAGCCTGTAAGCCAGGGTGAAGTGGACTAGGCCACGCACCATATTCTACCCAGTCATAACCTTGTGTTTCCCAATCTAGTCTTGGCTGAAATTCCCGCTCAACTATGGCTAGAAAGTTATAGTAAGTAAACCCTGATTTATGCTTAAACACATACAACGGTACCATTTTCATTGCACCAGTATATCCGGCTTCTTCTGCAACTTCTCTTCGAGCAGCACGGGCAGGATCTTCACCTTCATCAATAGCACCACCCCAAGTACCCCAAGTACCAGGTTGTTCTACCTTGGAACTACGATGTGCTATACAAAATCTACCAGTGTCTCGTGCTAGTATAATACAGCCAGCACCGCGACGCCCCCAGAACCCAGTTTGTTGTAAGGCCTGACTGTGCTCACGATCATCCTCAAATAAGTCATTTACTCGCACTTATAGCTTTCCATTTCTCAGCAAGATGATCAACTAACGCTTGAACTGTGGGTAATTGATTGGCCTGCATATACTTAATTATCTTAACCACATCCGGGCGATCACTGCTGTCGGGCTTACGAGCGTTGCTTAGGTCATTGTCTAGGCTTTTAGCAGCACTGGCTTTGTCGTATGTATACATTAAGTTATAACGAATGCTATCTGCTTCTTTACTTAACTGTGATTTTTTATTGGCACTGATCAGTTCTATCCAGCGTTTGAGATACCTACGACTGGGATAGTTTTTTCTAGATGGTTCTTGACCGCGTAATATACTGACGTCAACTTGTTTGCGTTCATCGCCTAGACGCCAAGCATCAGCGTCGGTGAATAATCTGACGGGTATACCACGCTGTTTGGCTAGTAACGCTATTTTTCTAACACGAGCTAGAGTATCAGGTTCAGCTTCCAGGCTGACATAAACATCCATTCGAGTAATAGCAGCAGGTACAGCAGGATCCCTACTGAATATACGATCTTCAGCTTCGTGTTCTCTATGATGGCTTTGCGAGGGATTTCTATTGTTCCAATAGTCTACTGCCCGTCCAGGATAGCGTTGGTTATAGAAATTGCCGTCTAGTTCAAACAGTACGGCATCACTGCCTACGCTTTGATGATAGCCACCGGAGCGTGTTCTTGTAGTGCTTAGAAAGTAAGGATAACCTTTAGGTGCGAATTGTTGTTCCCAGCTGGCACCTAATGTGCTACTGAGTTCAAACTCGCCACTACTTAGGATTTTCGCAGCAGCCCCAGCACGAGTGTAATGAAACACACGACTGCTTATGGCTTCGAAGAGGTCTTGTGCTCTCATTACGCATATACCGGAGTAACTGTAACCTCGCCGCCTTGATGTTGATTCATAAAATCATTACTTTGACTGGATACCCATCGATGAGCAGCCGCATTAGCTTGGCCTTGAGTAGCGGCTTGTACCTGGGTGACTACTTGACCATCTATACTAACATTCCATTGCCCTGTAAACTCACCTTGCTGTTGTCCGACACGAGGATTATTATTTTCGGTGGATCTTGCTCGACGAAGATCGTGCCGTAATCTGTCTGTACCAATTATTAGTTCGTTGAACCTTTCTTGTGCAAGTCTAAAACTATCGGCTCGAAATCTGTGAACAACTGCACCTTTATTATCTACAATTTCAAAATTGTTACCTTCACCGACATCGTTGGGATCACGGTTTCTAGGTTGAATCGGAATAATTGTATACATCCAATCATTACCACTCACAGATCTTTTCATATAATTTTCAGCTGATTCTCTGTCATTTCTATAAAAGTATAATATAATTTCTCCGTCGCTTCGGCGTATAATTGCCCAATTAGCGTCGGGGTTATTTTCGGGTGCAATATATCTTTGATCTTGGGCAGCGGTTCGTTGACGCTGTAAGTCTACGGTGCTTCCTGGCACAGGAGTCTCTTGACTTTGACTGGTTCTTGGAGTAACAGGTGCTAGTCGATATAAATGATAGGCACTGCCGACTACTCTCATAAATGTGTCTTGGGCTTCCTCCCTTGTGTTTCTTGTAAAGTAATGAACAGGTTGATTATCTGACTTACGCAAGATCGCCCAATTGGCGTCTGGATGTGTGTCTGGTGCAGTTAATGCTGGCGGAGTGGGCTCAAACGCCCTCTGACTGGGACCTGCAGCCGACACACGAGCCTGTATGGGTTGTTCTTCGTAAGGTCTTATGACTTCAGCTTCGATCCTGGGCTTTTCCCTACGATCGCTACGCCAATGTTCCAGTGCTTTGTTGATGGCTTCTTCTTCGCTGGTAGCAACCACTTCTACAGAGGCACCGCTTGTCTGATTCTTGCCCTCGGCATAGACCTTATACCAGGCTTTAGTTCCTGGCTTGATTTTCTTACGCTCATAGTCACGCTGAAGATTGGCCTGCTTTAGGAAACTCTTTAATGCCTGTTTAGGAATCTGTCCGCTCACATACTTGACAAAGTAGTCAATAGTATTATTGTTGCCGGCAGCAGGTTGTATAAGTTTGTATAACTTCTTACTGTATTCTTCACGGTACTTGTTTTCATCAACCGCAGCATCAAGAGCAACAACGAAACGATTCATTGTGGCAGTGAGAGTGGCTAGGTCGGTGTTTAACCAATCGCCACCGGGACTGCGAAACTCAATGTATTTTTCTTTGTTGTTGATACTGATATATTTGCCGGTGCTGCCACTGTGTACAATCTTGCTGGCTATACGATTAAGACCGGCACGCATACTGTCCAACATGGCCGGAACTGCTTCACGTGCTGTATTTGTCTTGGCACGACTCTGTATTTCGTCCAGTGCTGATTTACAAAAATGGTTACTGCTACGATCAAATTGTTCTAACACATATTTGTCGCCCAGCAATAAGGCCAGTTTAACATAGTCAATCTTACCAGGTTCGATGCCGGGTACGCTGACATTGATGTGTAGGCCTGTACTACGATTTGTAGTACAACCAGTTTCTCGAGCCCAAGTACGCACAGCTTCAAGATCCTTGGCCATATCTGCCAATGACAGCGGTGGACTGACAAACTCAAGACCGGCTTCATTACTGTCAATTTGTATACTACTGTCGGGTTCTATGATATAACTAGAATCATCGCGTTTGGCACCGTGATAGCTACGACTTAGTCGTACATTACGGCCAATTGCCTTCCAAAAACTGTCGGCAATGGCGTCGACATTGGGTTCAGCTTCTTCCATGTCGGGCGCGGTCCAGTAAGGCCAGTTTAGCACATTATGAGCATCCATCACATCGGTCATTGTACCATATTCGTTCATAACCCAGTGATCCATTGGATCGCTGTAATCAAAGTCGCCTTCATTGTCCCACTGTTCACGAGCTTGAGCATAGTAGTTATCTTCTTCCTCCATACTCTGTTCAACACGCTCTTGAACAAGTTCACTCATATATAAATTGACTGCGTCTTGACGATCTCGATCGGTCTTGTAAAAGCCTTCGGGTCTAGCATCGGCACGAGCTTGGGCCAGTTCTTCAAACTCCTCGCCTAGTTCACTTTCTATGATTTTGGTCAGATAATAGTCAGCTTCTTCACGGAAAGCATCATTTTGATCTTCTATAAAACTATCACTGTTGAGATATTCTTCTTGTAGTTCGGCCATTACCCGTTCTACAGTACGGCGACTGTTGTGATCACCATCGTTGAAAAATTGTTCGATACTGTACATACCTCGTACACGCTCGTTTTGATCAAAGTCGGGTTCGGACTCGTAATCATCATCGTACTCGTAGGATTCAACAGGAACTACCATTTCAAATTCCATACCCACACGAGCATCAATCTCACTGGCTAACTTTTGTAAGTTGCCAGGACTCATGTTTATTTCAAATAGTTCAGCTTCGGCTATAAAATGACGGGCTCGCATTTGTCAACCTCTTGACTGTTTAGGACCTTGACGTTCCTTCCACCGCTTGTCGGTGCTACACCAATAACGGCCGTGCCCCTCTTGAACTTCTTCGTCGGGGTCGTATTCAATGTCCTTTATTAATTTCTTAACAGGATTCCCGGTTTCTCGTACAGATCCTACTATTTGATCGTATTGATCCATATTTAATGTGTGCCCTTGTGCACTTAGCTCGATTAACTTTTCAACCACATGATGTAGATCCATATCAGACTGAGCATCTTCTTTGCTATATTCCATTATACGTAATAGTAAAGGAACATCCATCTTTACCGAATCGGCGGGATTAATTGCTTCGTGAATATCTGCATTTAAAGTGGTATCCAGTTGTTGAACACGGCCTACTTTAAATCCTTCTACACGATTTATAGCATCTAAAAATGCAGTTTGCTGACTTGGTGTAAGACTTTTAAGAGACGTTTCAGGCGCAACACCGGTGGCCTTCACTACACTCTGTATATAGGCGGTTGTGTTATTTTCTGATGGTGGTGCATATTTGTTTAAGGCATCTTGTATACTAAGGTTTATATAACGCGGTCCAAAAACTAAATCTTTCTTTGCACGAAGTCCATCCTCTAGAGTAGCAAACACAGCAAATCGTCCGTCAGTGCCAATGGCTCCTTTGCTTTTTGCGAAAGGTCCATATTCTAAGTTGCCTGGATTATTGTTTCTCCAGTTACGTACACCAATACGTCTTTGAGTTTGGCCATCTGCGGTTTGTACATCAGTGAACCCCGAACCACCTCGAACAACTGCTGCTATAGGTTGTTCGCTTCCAGATACAGACGGCTGAAACGCCGTAGGGGGTGCGCTTGGTGAAGTTTTTGGTATTGAAGCCGCAGCACGAATTCTGGTGTCTGGCCTTATATTTGGATTAGGACCAGCACGTACTGTATTTTGTGGTGTAGCTCCTTTAAATTGTCCAGATGCTATTCCAGACAATGTGTCTCCGGAGGCTACAGTGTATGCATTGCCGTTAGGTAAAACAATCTTTTGACCTACAAAAATCCTATTAGGATCTGCTATCTTATTACTAGCTGCAATCTTTGCAACTTCGTCTGGCAAAGCTTCTGTAAAAAAATCCGTAACTCTCATTTACATACCTTTTTGCATAACTTTTGCTAATAAAGTTGCAAAATCTTGTCCAAACTTAGGGTCTTGCAATCTATCATTTATACTTTTTTCTAAGTCTTTTGGGTTCAATGTTGTTGTTTGAGTGGAACTCGACTGTTGACCTATTTGCACATTAGCAGCCGGGGATGGTGGTGTTATAGCCTGTGCAGTCATCGGTGCAGTGCCAGTGGGTTTTGGCGGAGTAATGCTTCTACTTGTTGTAACTGGAGTTATGATTTCCTGAATTAAGGACTCTATATTATAGATAGCATCGGACTTATCGATGCCTGAATGTAGTGCTTGCTCATACAGTGATTTTACAATATTACGATCAGATTTACTTATACCACCGTAGACTCTACGATCGGCGATAATATCTTCTATTCTAACTAATCCGGTGTTAATACGTTGCCGTAATAAAGGATTAATATTATCTGCGATTCGATCAAAATTTGTCATTATTCACCTGTATTTCGACGTACTGTAGCAGTGCTGCTAAGATGTCGGTAAGGATCTTCTAATTCGGATTTTTTAATCATCCAATTTTTACCATCATGTTTTTTTCTTGTAGCAGCAGGAACACGACTACGATCAGGACGATGAGCATATTGAGTAGCACTGTTACTGGCTACACTACCGCCACCGGTGGCGCCCGAACTAGCAGTTTCTCCCAAACCCGGTGGTTGACCTGCACGATTTATAATTTCATATTCCATCCACTCTTTGACTTGACGCAGATAGTCATTTGCTAAAGTGATTTTTTCCTGTACCCATCCTTCGAGACCTTGACGTTCGGTGATGTGTTTAAGCATACGATGCAGTTCAATGGCATTACTTGCTGCATTATAGCATTGTTCTCTAGCCATTTGAATTTCATGATCGTCGTGCATTTCTACAACTGCTTGTACGATATTATGGTCTTCTTTAATAAAATCTGTAGGTTTCATAACATATCCAATTAATATCTATATTTATATTAAACTTAGTGCTCGCATCATCTTACGTTGAGCCCCGGGTTGAATATCCACAGTCATACTATTACTGTATCTGGGATCGCGTTTTTGTTTTTTACTGGCAATAACCCCTACACCTGCTGCATCTTCGTGTAAAGCAGATTGCATAATTTTATGCACTTCTGCATCATAGCTACCAAATAAATCTTTAATTATAAGTTGCTGAGTAGCCTGGTCGGACTTTGCAAATAATTCACGTATTTGAGTAGCACTGTTCATTGGTTGATTTAGTACAGTAAATTGAAAAGTAGGAGCCACTAAAATGTATCCATGCCGATCTTTGCCCTGCATTTCTGCTGCATTACTTGGCATTGGCTGAAAATAAGTAGGATTACCGTCCTTTTTAGACCAACGAGCGAATCTAGGATCTTCTGCCATGTCCTTGGCACTCACACAAAAAATCACACGGGCATTATTTGGATAATTGTTTAATAATTCTGAGGGTTTATAAGGTTCTCTTGTTTCAATGACACGATCAAGTGGGACACCAGTTAAACGCATAAATGCTAGTTTATCGCTAAAACTAAATGGACTTTTAGGTGGTGCTACCTTATTGCTTGTGGTTATGTAAACATTATCCCGACCGTATTTTTTTACCAAAAAATTATATACAGCATAATGACCTTTATGAAATGGCTGAAATCTTCCGGGATAGATAGCTACTATTGGATTAGCATCAGATTCAAATAATTGTGTTAGATACATAGTTTAGTATTTATGGATCAATAAAAAAGACCGCCTCAGCGGTCTTTTTGGTATTTCTAATACATTTATTTTTTTGTAAAATCCGGCATTTTACTAAGATCACCTTTGTATTCGTAGTGCCCGCAGTGATTAAGCAAGACTTTGCTGTGTGCCCAAATTTCGCCACCTATTTTTTGCCAACGACGGCAAAAACACCAATCTTCACTTAAATAATGCCCACGCTCGTCAATCTCAACATCAAAAATTGCGTACATGTTGGGCTCGTATTGCTTTCCTAGCCCAACATCATCTACATATTTTGTTTCCGGATGTGCGGCTATTAATTTTTCGTAAACCTCACGTTTAAATAAAAGAAATCCAGTGCCCATTGTGTCTACGGTAAACACATCGCCTTGAATTTTAGTTTGCGGTAAAAGATTGATTACGTAATTAGTGGGAATACTTTTTTTAGGGTATAAACCTCCGATAACTTCTTTTTCGTATACAAGCATCTGAAAAATACTTTCTGGTTCAAACCGAATATCTGCATCAATAAACATAAAATGTGTAGCAGAAGTATTACTCATCATTTTGGCCATTAAATTATTTCGACCCCTGGTAATAAGACTTTCGTTTACCATAGTGTCTAGGCTCCATTGCAACCCTGCCCTAGTGGCCATCAAAATAAATTTCAACAGGCTTGTTACTGTAGGTTCACTCATCATTCCACCATAACAAGGAATTCCAATATGCAGGTGGATTTTACTAAAATCATAAGGAGTGCCTTGTCGATCTGCTTGATTTTCGTCAGTTGGTTGCACTGATCTTTTCTTCATGAGCTCTGAAATTTTTTGTACTACATCGGTGGCACTTTCACCAGGTAGTTCCAATGATTTGTCTTTTGAATTTTCGTTATTTTCCATGTTTGATTATCTTAGGGTTATTGAACTGCAACTTTTTGTATTGATCTAACCAAGGTTGGTTCGATCAATCTTATCATATCAACCAATCTAACGTCATTTACATAAAAGTATCCGCCGTTGAGATATTTATTGAGCTGATTAAAACTACTTAATAAATTTTTTCCGATTCTAACTTCGTTTTTTATTTGTTCGATATAGTCACGAACGCTGACCAAATTATTTGTATTAGGATAAAAACCACTGCGAATGTTAACACGATATGTATATCCTAAGTCGTTTCTAAGAATAACATAGTTGTTTTCTAATAATTGCTTTTCTGTATCATTGGCTAATACACTTACTACTTGTAATTTAGGTAGAAATCTTTGTAGAGGACCAATGGCCAACTGATATAATTCATCAAGATTATTATCAAAAAAAGCTACGGTTTTATTTTCAATACGAACTCTTTTTTTGTCTTTTTTTATCGTATCGATTACTGCTTTAAGATGAAGTAAATTATCACACAAATTTTTAAAAGATAAATCCTGTACACGATCAAAATCTTCTGACTTGTAGGAATTAACTACTCTTCTATATAAGTGACTGATTAATTCATCTTTATCCCAGCCAATTGAGCTAGCATAATTAATTTGATAAACTATTTTAAAGAAAAATTTATTATAAAACCTTTTGTTAGTGTACTTAAACTTAATATCTGGTTGAATATTAGTCCACTTTGATAAATCCATTTTCGTCGACCTTAATTGAGTTGTTGGCAGGCAATGCTGGAAACATAGTAAAAGAAATTATGTCAAAAGTCAACTGTTTATCAAGCACACCCACATTGATAATGCTATCTTCGCTTATACTTTCAAATAATATTTTTTTACTGATGGGTACTTTTATTAAATCGTTAATAGTACGATTTAATGGTCGAGCACCCATCTTACGATCAAAACCTTGTTCAATCAGTAAGTCAACAGCGGGTTCATTTAATCTTAATCTGATACGTCGATCGGATAACAAATCGTTTAACTCGTCGATAAATTTACTAACAATCTTACGCATACTATTTGGATCAAGATGTGTAAACTTACAAACAGCATCTAGTCTATTTCTAAACTCTGGTTTAAAAAAATCTTTAACTGCCCGGTCATCTTCGCCAGTACGATCTAATCCAGTGGTAAAACCTATGTTGTTTCTTTCGTTGTCTTGAGCACCGAGGTTACTAGTCATTATTAACATACAGTTTCTAGCATCGGCTCTTTTACCGTTACTGCTAGTTACAAAACCTTCATCCATAAATTGTAAAAGAACATTACTTACATCTGGATGAGCCTTTTCAATTTCATCAAACAAGACTATACTATTTGGGTTTTTTTCTATGTTACTAATTAACAATCCGCCACCTAAGTTAGCATCATCGTAACCGACGTAACCAGGGGGGGCTCCAATTAGTTTTGCTATGCTATGTTTTTCTTGATACTCGCTCATATCAAATCTAAGCAATTTCATACTAAAATGGTCTGACAGTAACTTGGCTAGTTCGGTCTTGCCTGTACCTGTTGGGCCTAAGAATAAAAAACTGCCCATGGGTTTATTGATAGATTTCATTCCGGCCTTGGCAATGTATATCTTTTCTAATACACTGTCTACGGCCTGATCTTGACCAAATAATTTTTGCTTGATTTTAATTTCTAATTCGGCAAGACTGGTTGAAGAACCTTCTTGTCCAATTTGGTCCTGTGGAATTTTTGTAGCACTAGATAAACATTCAATTATATGACTGCGATTGATACTAATTACTGTATCAAAACTAGGCTTAATTTTTTCTTTAGCTGCTGCTGTATCAATTAAATCAATGGCTTTGTCGGGTAGTTTTTTATCTGTTTGATATCTCACACTATAATCTACAGCAGCATCAATGGCGTCATCTGTAATAATAAGTTCGTGAAATTTTTCGTAGGCCTGTTTTATGCCTCGCAGAATCTTTTTAGCTACCTCGGGCGTTGGTTCGTCTACAGTCAGCCTATAGAACCTACGCATTAAAGCACGATCTTTTTCAAAACTTTGTGTAAATTCTTCCCAGGTTGTACTAGCGATAACTTTAATTTTTCCCTTAGTTAATGCTGGTTTGATCATGTTACTAAAATCAATTGTGCCGCCTGAACTGCTGCCGCCTGCGCCACGCATTTGATGGGCTTCGTCAATGAATAAAATACAACGACCTTTATACTCAAGAGCCTTTATAACATTTTTTAATTTTTCTTCGAAGTCCCCTCTATACTTGCTACCAGCTAACAGCAAACCAATGTCCAAATTATATACAGTGTAATCACGTAAATACGCAGGGACATCACCTTGTACAATATTTCTTGCCAGACCTTCTGCAAGCATAGTTTTTCCTACACCAGGATCTCCTACCAATAACACATTGGCTTTGTTTCGTTTAGCCATTACCTGTGTTATTTCTAATAACTCGCTTTCTCTTCCTATGATAGGATCAATTCGATCCTCGCTGGCTAAATCATTTAAATTAGTGCAAAATTCATTTAAAATTAAATCTGCTTTATTAGTAGTTTGAACGGTATCACTGTCGTTACTGTCAGACATTAATTTTTTATACATGGCTATAATATTATTTCTGTCTAAACCATAACAACTGAGGAAATAGGCAGCATGGCTATTATGTTCTGCTGTTATACTGAGTAACAAATCAATTACTCGTATTTTATTTTGACCATTGAATAAACATTGGGTCAGTGCCCTATTAAAAACTCTTTCCAGACTTTGCGTTTTTTTAGGAGTAGATTCCTCTGGCATTACTAAATGTGTTTGACTGTTTATATATTCAGTTAAATCGTTAATTATTCCTTCAGTATCAACACTATTCATTTTTAGTGTTTCTTGAAAAGACTTTTGTTGAAGTATACTTAAAGTCAAATGTTCTAAGGTAACATATTCGTGACGAAGAGTTCGTGCTGATTCGCCTGCTCGAAGAATAATTTCTTCGATATCCATGTTTGGTCGCATTTCTGACATTATTTAATAAGGTTTTTTAATTTATTAAATTGATCTTGGGTAATTGACATTGGTGTTTCTAATATAATTTCTATCAAAAGGTCACCCCTATGATGGTAATTCATATCAAATAAACCTTGTTGTGGTATTCTAAATATCGTACCATATTGTGTGCCAGGTGGTACGCTTAGATTAAAAATTTTAGAGTCAATATATTCTATATCGCGCTGGCATCCTAATAGGGCATCAATTGAATTTATAGAAACTTTCTTTATAACGTTTAAACTGTCCACGCGATACCCGTTCGGTACGTGTATTCTAAAATTAACATATAAGTCTCCCGGTTGTATATTTTGGATAGAATTATCACCGTGCCCGGGAAATCTCATTTGTAAATTATCATGCACACCTTTGGGAATATTTACTTGTATGGTCTTTTTATTACCATCATTTGTTCTAATATCAATGTGTCTGGTTTGATCGGTTAAAGTACTGGCTAGATCCAAATCAATTGTGACACGTACATCTCTGTTTCTTTGTTGTTGCCTAAAACCTTGTCCAAAAAATGGATGGCCACCGAATATATCATTGATGTCTGGTCCAAAGTTAAAACTGAACCCAAATTGGTTACCACCACCTTGAGCAAACGCTCTTTGATGTTCCCATTGCTGACGTTTCTGAGCATCGGTTAAAGTACTATATGCTTCTTGCACATCCTGAAACGCTGCCTGATCTCCACCACGATCCGGATGATGTCGCATGGCCAATTTTTTATAGGCTGAACGTATTTCATCCTCGCTGGCATTGGGTTGAATCCCTAAAATATTGTAATAATCTTTCATATATGTATATAGTCTAAAAGACAAAAGGTACAGTAATAATATACTATACCTTTTGGGTTAAGTCAACTAAAATTATTTTTTAGCTGGAGGAATCTCGTGTGCTTCGAGTTTTTGACGTACCTTTACCATCTTGCACTCTTGAACTGGCTTGCCCTCTTTATCCATTACAGGCTTACCGTCTTTCATTTTATCATGACAGACTTCTTTCATTTCGCCTTTGCCGGCACGATCGGCACCTTTTGACTCTTCTTTCTTGTCTGGTGCTTTGATTTCTAGGGCTTTACCGGGTTCACCGACCTTAGCTCCATCAGCGGCAGGTGCTGCTGTGGCAGTTGCAGCAGCCTTAGCTGGTTTGGCTGCATCACCGGGTTTGGCGTCTTTACTACAAGCACTTAGGTTTGTAGCTAATAAAGCACCAAACGCAATTGCTAAAATACTTTTAACGAATGTCATATGATCTCCTTATCTCCATTCTCTTGGTGGTTCTACTGGGGCTGGCTTGCCACCAAACCCAGTAACTACTTGTCCAAAGTTATTTGGCTCTTGTGCCCCAAAGCCGCCGGCGCTGGCACCCCAATTATCCGCCGGGGCGTTTGAGAAATTTCCTGACGCTCCAAAGCCACCTGTGCTGCCGCCTGTGGATCCATATGTGGTTGTCACAGTCTGCCCAACAGGAGCGAGCCCACCATTGTTAGCACCATTTAGTTTCTCTTGTGTACGACCCCATGCACTTAGACCAAGCACAGCACCCATGGCCATATGGAACAGGCCTGCGCCAGCTAGCGTAAGTGGTTGCCACTGACGAAATGCATCGTTGGCAGCTTCAGTTTCCCAAAACTGCACAATGGTAAACATGATCGGGAATACGATAAAGTCAAACACACAGACCATCATGTACATCCAACCCATGGCCGGGCGCCACTTCTTTTGCATCCAATCTTCTTGCTGTTTATCAGCACCGGATTTTTCTTCCGCAGCTGGTTCTGGTTTTTTAACTTGTTCTTCGGCCACTTTAGTTGTTCCCTTCTTCTTAGAAAATATGCCCATGGTAGACTCCTATAGTCCTAAAACATGCAAGGCATGCTGGTAATGCTTGATACGATCATCTAATCCAAGTGTACCGCCGTTGATACGTTTGGTTAGCGTAAGCATATCGCCGGCATCGGCCCATTTGTTTAGATTATTGGTTTCCCAGAACCAGCAGGCTGATTGTACTGCACCCTCAAAGGTAGCTAGATAAGCAGGAATGTCATTGATGTCAGTTTCGATGCTGTCAGCAAACTGTTGATAGTTATTGCGTCCAGTTAATTGGATTAAGCCGCGCCCACAGAACCTCCAGCCATCACCACTTGCTTCTGGCCCATTGCCCATACGATTTGCATAGGCACGATTGGCGATTTTCTCTTCGTTGCCGGCATATTGGTTAGCAATGTCCATGTTAGGAAAGTACTTAGGCCATACTTTAACAAGACTGGCTGCACGATATTTGAGATTTTCTTTTAAAAATTTGAAGTTACCGGATTCATGTCCACACTGTGCCATAAACGCTGCCACACGCTGTGGCGAGTTAATGTCATAGTCTGGCAAACATCTTTCCATTGCTGAATGCCAATAGTCCACATAAGGATTACCTTTGATTAGTTCAGCCAATTGGTCTCGGCTTAGAATAAAGTCACTCATTATTTCCCTTTACTTTTTACATCGTCGTAGATCTTTTTCTGTTCTACATACCAATCATTCCATCCATCAACCTTTAAACTGCATTGATGATATAGGGTATAATTGTTTACTACAGTCTTGAGCATGTCTGTTATGGCCACTGCGTCGCCTTCGATCATCTGTAGTTCTCGACACTTTTCAGTTAATTCTTTAACTGGTTCGGGAAACTCGGGCATCATTAATACAGGCTTGCTGAAACCACAACCGGCCAACGCTACTGTAACTAGGAGAATAGCTAGCGATCTCATTTCTTCGCTCCCTGTGCTGCATCATTGAGTATTTTAGCTGCTGCCTTATTGTGTTCTTCTACAACAATCTTAGGCACTGGGCAATTTTTAATAGCTGCTTGTAATTCTACGACCTTTTTCTCATACTCGGCCCGCTGTTCGGGCGTCATGTCTTTTGTAATTGTTTCTTTGATTGTTTCGCCCTGAACTATGCGATCTATATACTGTATCTGTGCGGCACCACGCTCTTTGACAACACGATCTTTGTAGACAATCTTTTCTTGAATCTCAGTATTCTTCTGCGTAGCTTTCTTTTCGGCTTCGGCCAAGGCCACTTTCATTTTGTCAATTTCAGCTTGCCATTCAGCTTCTTTGGCTATGCCTCCTTCGACCCAAATACTAATAGCCAGTATAAATCCACTCAATATTCCCACTGGTAGTCTGTAGGGTACAAACGGGAAAAATGCTGCTAGGAACAACATACCAGCACTGACTAGCAATAATATATGCCAGACTATGTCGGGTATGAACTCAAACATCCACAAAAGTTGCCACATAATTGAACTCCTTAATTGAACTTAACGAATACCGGCAGCGATTCTTAAACTCTCTGTAAAATCATTTTTTGGAGCACGAGTTTCTACTCGAACTCCTGCTGCGGTTTTTAATTTATCTATATCTGATTGTCGGTCTCTTTGTCGTTGCTCATATTGTTCGGGTGTCAAAGCCACTACTTTTTGAATGGCTTCGGCACTGATTAGTTCGGACATATGTGGGTTGACACTGGCTATTATCCAGTCTTCAATATCAGTCAATTGTGATAAATCTTCAAACATTATTAATAAATTTTCTATTAGACTTTCTTCTCTATCAACTTCAACAAAGACTAAATAATCACCATCATTGAGTTCGCCCGAACTAGCATCAGAATCGATAACCCAATCGTAGCTCTTTTCGATGAAGTTTACAAGATCTAGCGCAGGATCTTTACCTTGTACCTTAAATGTTAACACCACGGTTTCTGCATCGGTACCTATTTTACTTTTGTACTCATCAACAGTGACTCGACGATCCACAAGTCTTGATAGGTCTTTAGATTCAAGACCTTCAGATAGCTTGTGGAGCGATTGGTTGTGGTGTTGATTCTGTATTTCCATTAGTTTCTTCGTCATTTTCTTTGTAAACGTCGTCATCCAATCCAACTTCATAGCTTTGTTCAATGTCCTCTAAGTCTATGTTCTCCGATTCTAATTCTATACTACCTCTATGGATATCTCGCATAAGTTGCTTAGGCATGACTATTTCTACTAACCAGACTGGTTTTTTAACCATACGTGGCATGTAAGTATTATTTTCAAAATCACTGGGATCGCTTACAGTTATCGGATACTCAAAATGTGTTTTTTTGTATTTAACCTGACAATTATAATCTAACAGACGTTCTGCTCCTCTCGGGTCAGGCATTATTTTGTAAGGCCACATAAAAGTGCAGGTCACAAAGTATTTTTCATAAATTGGTCCTTCAACTAACTCACCTTTAATCCAATTAGCAAAAACATAGGTATCTAATTCATCTAAAACACGTTCAAAATCCATAAGACTTTCTAACGCACTATCCGTCATATAGATATTTTTGGTATTATTGATAATATCCGAAACACTGGCTTTCATAGCTATCCTAATTTATTATATTTAGTATATTTATTGGATTTTGGATGACCTATCAAAAACGACCACACAGTCAAATACTTAGCTTATATTTACAAATAATAACTGACTGTAAAAAATGCTTGTAGACTATTTTAAATATCTAAGTATAGCGCAGTGTTATACTTAAAGTTCTACTATGAAATCTATTATTAAATTAGGAGATAGCAATTTGTCAGCAAAACGCAAGCCTCAATCGAGCCGCCAGCGTGATATCAACGCGGCTAATGTAATTGGTTTTAATAATTATGTTCAACAAAAACAAAAACAAGTTATATTATTACCTAAAACATTAAAACAGGAGGAATATATAGATTTACTGTTGGATAATTCTAAAAATATTGTATTTGCTACCGGACCAGCTGGTACAGGAAAAACTTTATTGGCTGTATTGGCCGCTATTAAGGCCTTAAAGGAAAGACAGGTAGATAAAATAATTATAACTCGTCCAGCAGTTGGCGTCGATGATGAACAACATGGGTTTTTACCTGGTAATCTTGTGCAAAAAATGGAGCCCTGGACCAAGCCCATAATGGATGTTTTACAAGAACATTATTCTTGCAAAGACATCGCAGGTATGCTAGAAGAACAAATTATTGAGATAGCTCCACTAGCCTACATGAGAGGACGAAACTTTAAACGTAGTTGGATTATTTTTGATGAAGCTCAAAATGCCACCGTTAACCAAATGAAAATGGTACTTACTCGTCTCAGCGATAAAAGCAAGTTAGTGGTCACAGGTGATCTTCGTCAACTTGACAGAAGATACAATGAAGACAATGGATTGAAGGACTTTGTTGAAAGACTTCAATCCAGTCCTAGTAACCTAATTGCTTTTGTAAATTTTGCTCATAGAGATATACAAAGACACCCAGTGGTGTCTGAAGTGCTTAAAATTTACGGGGACAATTAAATAGCACGACCTAGCACATCCTTGAGGAAGCGATCTAGTTCGTCTTCCCAATGTTGTCCGGTTAATCTTGCCTGATGTATCCGGGACAAGATTTTCTTCACCTCACCAGGTAACTCGGTCATGCCTGATCTGCGTTCAAGCTCCTTGACGAGGTCTTCGGTTTCAAAATCGTCTAAATTTACATCTACTTCTACTGTAGTATAGGGCATATTAAATTCCTAAATTAAAAACACACATTTTCTTCATAAAAGAATTTACTGTAAATTGATCTATCTACGTCACATTTACGGTCAATAAACGATTCATCGTTTATATTACCAATTGGTAACTTACCATTGACTTTTTTATATTCTGCAATCAAGTGTCTTTCATGTTTTTTTATTAAGAATTTTACATCTGATTGACTGGGATTTGGAATATTAGTAAAGTCATTAATCCTTATGATAATATCATTCTTAGAAATTTGCCTTCCGTTTTTTTTATGATATCTCCGACAGATATCTATCATTTCTGATCCACTGGGTCCTTTTAAAGGGACATGTTTACTATCGTCCCAACCACTCAAGTGTCCGGCCTGTCTATAAACTCTTTCAATTGGAGTATGTGACTTAGAGTTATTGCTATGTCCGACTTTTAAGATGTTTTCTGACTGTTCTCCGACAACAATAAATTCATAGGTATAGTTTACAATTTTAAATGGTGCTAGCAAAGCACATATATCTGTATGACTTTGACATTCGGATAGTTTGATTTCGTAACCTTGTATAATTTTATTGCGAAATTCAATGGTGTAATATTTGATTGCCATATTAAAGTGTTAAGTGATTAAAGTATTTGAAGTGATCGTCTAAGGTCCATGACTCTGGATCTATGTCAGTTCCATCATATGTAGTGTATTTGGCTGTAAATATTTGACTATAACGACGAAAAGGTCTCCACATATCGGGAGTTTTACTAGACCAACCCGATTCTTTTAATAAAGCATGTTTTGACCTGCTTAGTCTAACAGTGGGCGCATTTAATGCCTGATCAATACTAATACGATCGGCTAGCAATAAATCACGAATTCTAGCTGCTGGAATAAGATGTTCAAAATCTGTTTCTGTGTCTGGGTTTACCTCTAAGTAATGAGCTCGCATACCATCACGTTGTTGAATACAATATTCATGATATCGTCTAAGATAATAATCAATGTCATTGCGAATTTCTCGTAATAACTGTTGATCATTTTCAACTCGATGATATTCCTCGACTAATTTTGTGATATTTTTACGGCAATGCTCAGCGACAGTACGATAAGTTTCCGGTGAACGCTGAGTCTTGCTGTAAACAGGCGCAATAAAACTATTCAATGATTCTTTAAGATCAATCATAGTTTAAACACTTCTATAAGAGTACGAGTAGGCTCTTGTACTACTTGTCCAATGGCTCATTTTATTTGCCCTCCGGGATCAGTCCAGGTGCCAAATTACCAGTTTCGATGCCTACACGACTGCCTTCACCGTGATAAGGTAAGTTTAACAAACCTTGATTATAAATATGTACCTCTCTAAGAAAATTACTCATTGCTACAGGCGCAGTCCAACCCGCACCGGGATGAGTATGTTCCCACTGTACTTTTGCCTTTGAATGTGCAAGATGGCTACTTTTGAATGTAGATCTGACAGATTCTAATAGAGTAATCATCCATCCATCTTCAAGCTGTTGGCGATTAGTTGTGCCTAACAATCTTTGTAATTCATAAAGCCCAATGAATACACCTTGATCAATTTCTTCCTGTCGATAAAAAACCTGTTTTATTGAATTTAGGATATTGAACAATACTTTTCCGGATTCGTCCAACTCAATGGCTTTTTGGGCATATTTAAAATGACTAAAGAAATACTCATTGTCGCCGCGAAGGTTATCACTTGCACGACTACCTTTATCCTGAAGGTCAATGCCTAGACTATCAAACTGATCTTGCATACAACGAGCACGAACATTTCTGATTTCGCGACTACCATTTTTATATCTAACAAGGGAATTTCTGTGAAGATCTCCTGGTGTTAGACGCTTTACACCAGTGTCATTCAGCATTTCAAATGCATAACTGGCGAAATTCTTATCAGTGGTCTCGACCACTGCACAAGGAACTTCTTGGAAACCTAAAATCGTAGCCGCTATGGTACGATGTTGACCGTCATAAGTTTCAATACGATCACTGCCTATGAGTTGGCAGGCACTGACAGGACTACAAATTCTTGCATCCCACTTTTTCATTATATTAATGATATGTTTATGTAGCACATCACGCTGAACTTCATAGTCGATCCACAGATCGCCTATTGTTTGTGTGGTACAAGTAGGAAAATCAGTTCGAAGATGTGCTGCTTTACGCCAAGCGTCTAGATGTTTGTCTGTGACATCATAGTGAGCTTTGAGCTGTTTCTCAACTTCACTAGCAACGTCCGTTAATTTACGGATAAGTCTTTTAGCCATTTTAAGTTCCTCTTAAGCGTACAATACGCGATTGGTTAATTTTACTACAAAGACAAGTGTACAGGATTTATGGTATCCTGTCAAACAGGTTTTGGTTATTTCATTCGGTTTTTGACCCAATTTTGCACTGATTCTAGGCTACTTTCTAGCCTACGATTACTGGCTTCTAAATACTCTACCCGTTGCTGAGTAAGCATAATCTGCAATTGTAACCGGTCAATTTCTTCTTTGGTTAAGCGTAGTTCTTTAACTTGACCAAGTAAAGTTGGTGGTGGAGGTAAGTTAGGATCTCTAGTCCTACGCTTTTTTTGTTTCAATGATCGAGCAAAACTTGGGTGCATGGAATATTTATACCGAGCTTAGGCTACCGCTTGTGTCAATCACTCTTTCTGGTTCGCGATTTGACGTTATTCCTAATAGGTAGCCGGGATCTAATTGTTCCATAATTTCTTTTGTATACTGCGGATAATTTTTGTAGTAATACAAAAATAAGTCGTCAAAAGATGTTTCATTGAGCCAACCATTCTTAACTACTTTTTTGTTTTTCATATCAAGAATAATTTTAGCCATACTCAAATCGGCATTGTTCAATCTTCGTGTAATAGCTACTTGTTCGTCGTAACTAATTGCGTCGGATTTTTTCATCCATCCAGACAATTGGGTTTTTACTTTTTTGTTTTTTGGACGTATGATATAGTAGGCTACTAGATATAGATTTGACATTTATTTTCCAATGGTAATAAGTTCGGTTAATGTTGCACTGAGATTTATTTCCACATCGCTACAGCTGGTGTTATTGACCAATCCGCGGCGAATAATTTTAATTGCTTCGTCTTGACCTTCGTCGGTCTTGCTCCAAAGTTCAAGATTATCATAGGCCCAACGAAATACTTCTTCCACATCTTCTGTTCTAACCTGGTTGCAGATCAATTGACGAGCTTCTCTTACACGACCCTCTTGCATGAGACGTACTGCATCAAGCCTAAAGTCTTTTGTGGAAGAATTATTATCGCCAGAAGCAACTAAATTTTTATTGATTACATTGGATTGGATCAAGTTCAAACACTTTCGCATGTCTGGATAGGTTGCTAATACATATTGGACTAGATTTATATCGTCATAAATAACACCTTCTTGGTCTAGAATATTGGCCACACGGCGTACAAAGTCCTCTTGGTTAGGTTGATTGACCTGTAATTCTTGGCATCGACTACGCAATGGCGGGATTAGCCTATTAGGGTAATTGCATGTCAAAATAAATCGAACATTTCCTGCATAATCTTCCATTAAATTACGTAATGCTGGTTGTACACTATCTTTGCTCAAATAGTCAGCCTCATCAATCATAACAATTTTGAAACCACTTTCTCCGAAAGACATTGTCTGACAGAATACGTCTAATTTGTCACGTAGCCAATCAATTTTTCTACCTTCTTTACTGCCGTTAACTTGTAAAACATCCACTGGATCACATTTTAAATTGCTAATTAGTAAACGAGCCAGTGTGGTTTTTCCAGTTCCAGCTGGACCATGCAATAATATATGCGGAATGCTTTTTTCTTTTAACCAATGGTCTACTAAATCCTTAGTGTCACTGTTAGTAAAAACATAGTCAACCAGTTCTTTAGGACGATACTTCTCTACCCAGAGAGTATTCAAAAACATAAAAATATCCTTGTAATATCAGTATTAGTAAATTATACAGGATTTTTTATTAGATGTCACGTATTGTATCGTCCGTTGGCTGTTCGTCACTGACCAAAAGTATATCATTGTTATCCACACGTCTTACCACATGCTGTCCTTGCTCATCTTCAACAGTGATACCTCTAGTCCAACGTCCATGACCTACGCAGATCCATTGTCCGATTTTAATTTCTTGCTGATCGGGACCTACAGCGAAAACTCGCCCCCATCTTGGTCTAATTCCCCTATCTTTGGCATCATCACCAGGAATAACTATGCCACCTAAAGTTTTTCGCTCACCGAAATTCATTTCGGTGACTAACACACTATCATGTAAAGGTCGCAATTGATTAATTTTATTGACAAAAACAGTTGACATTATTCGATTCCTTCTGGATCATTCAATGATTTGGTTGTTGTGGTTGTGGTATTTGGTCTTAATAGTTGTTGAGCTAGACTTCCACGCACTGGTGTACTTGGTGGCGGAGGGGGAGGGTGTATTGAAGATTCTGTGGGAAGAGGATCTGGATAACTAGGTTTTACAGCAGGTGTGTTTAAACTATAATAATTATCCATGACTTCGTTTCTATTGCGTACGACTTCGCCGCCGGGTCCTAACTCGTCGCCTCTTGCATTGACACGCATATTGCCCACAGCAATAACTTCTTCATTCATTAATCTCAAGCGATCAACATCAACCATTTTTCCTTGAGCACTTCTGTACATTTTACTCATAATTTAACCTTTTAAAAATTCTTGTATGTCTAAATCAAAGTACATACTGTTAATTTTATGAACTCCAATTAAAAATAACACATAACTAGCTACGCTACTACCACGCCCCAGACCCCAAACAATATTATGATCGCGCATGGTATCTACTAGATATTTAAGATAACACAGCAACGGAAATAGATTTCTTTCCTGAAATAATAACAATTCTTCGCCGACTCTTTGTAACTCATCTTGACTTTTACAAAGATCTAACAGCCATTTAGCTATATCAAGATGTTTATATTCTTCAGGCATAAACCACTCACTTTGCTGTTGTTGATCGAACTCCGCCAATGGCTGAGTATTTGCTACATATTTCGATAACAATGGCCAATCTAAATGTAACTCTTTGACGCTTTGGTTGTACCTGTCAGGACAGTCAACGACAAAATCTCTAATATTAACCGACGGTTGTTGGTAAAGTAGATCTACTAGATCCGATTCGGTACAATATGGTTGCCCGTATTGATCAAACTTCATTTGATATCAATGATATTTTTAAATGATGGATTACGACTACTTACTTCCTGTAACAGTTTTTCTTGACGTCTGCGTATTTCAATACGATAACACTCCAAAACAGTTGCCATTTGTTGTAAGACACTGACCGTACCTGCTCGATTAGCTTGTGCCCATTTGGTGTTTAGTTCATTGTATTTTTTCATTAACTCGTCGTCGGTAAAATCACTAAGGTCTGACAGTAATGGGTGGTACATCAGATGTCTCCTTGTTTTCTGTTTTCGCTTTGATAAACATTAAATTCGCCACCGGGGTAGCGAGACTTTAATTTATTTACATTTTCGGCGATGACATCGTTTGGGTCAAGATCAAGGGCACGACACATATTGGTCCAATACCAAATTATATCGCCTAATTCTCGTTTCATATGGAATAAAGTTTCTTCTGTTAAAGTCTTACCTTGAAAAGTAACTTTTTTTACGATTTCTGCTAATTCACCGGTTTCGCTGCTTAGACCCATTACACCTGTCAACATTAACGGCACATTTACATTGGGCCCGTGTTGACTATTAGCAAAATCATAGTTGCCGTCTATTAGGTCCAGACGATTCATGAATGCAGTTAAATCGTTACTGGTTTCGCTAGTAACTGTTTCAACGAATTTTGAATATGCATTAAGATCTACTTTAGCCATTTTATTTCCTTTAAGACAGCTATTGTAGCTGTTTACCACCGATTAATCAAGATTTATTTTATTAAAAGTTAACTGTTGATTACCATTAACTGTCATGTAAAATGTAAAACTTGTATCAAAACCAACATTGCCTAACCACGATATGGTTACATTACCAGTGGCTGGTCTAGAAACAACGAATCCAACATTACCGGACGTTGCGCCAGAGTCAAAAGTTTTTTCAAAATTTTCTAGTTCTAACAGTGTGGTATATGCATTTAAAGCATAACTTACTCTACGATAAGCTCCATGCATTCCTACACCAGAATGATGGTGTGCCAAACTTAGTTCTAATATACCATTGCTGCCTAAGCCGCTTATAGTAACCATGTCGAATTTGCTTTGATTACCTAATGCTTTACTACCTGCGTACATATAACTGTATACATTACCAATTTTCACTACGCTGTCAATGCCAGGAACTCCCTGTGGTCCCGGCGGTCCGGCACTAGCATTTGACGAAACTAGAAAGAATGACGCTCCATTATCCACAGTTTGAAATTCAATCATGTGTTCGCCGGACCGATTAAAAGTTAATTTGTCATTGACTAATAACGGATTATCTAGATTTTGTATTATTCTCTGGAAAAATTGTACCGATAACCCCGGAGCAAATACTTTGAAGTACAACCGTATGCTACTACTTAGACTCCCAATTGGGAAATTGTCGAATCTAAGACTGACGCTGCTGATCAAATCTATCATCTGGACACTGCCACGGAAATAATCAATTACTATTTGGTTATCGGCGATTGAATTTTCTGCGTAACTAACTGCTGGAGCACGAAGTTGGGCTCTGCTTATTACATTATAATTTAAATCATTATTAAAATATTGCCCTACAGGTTGGCGTAGCAAGGTCATTCTTGTAAAATCAGTCAATTCTGTAATTTCTGACTTTGCAGATTCTAAGGCTTGTTTGATAGCGTTGAAATTATCTCTAAACCCTTGACTGGAATTATTAACACCGGCGATCGGATAATCTACGTTGATACCCGTGGTGCTTATGCTACTGGTCATTTATCTAAATACTCCGGCTCTTGGAAATTTAACATATTTATCGCCCGTTTCTGGGTCTCGGTAATATTCCATGTTTTCTACAAATCTGGTACTGTCGCTGTCAAATTTAGTAAATCCATTGTCAAATATACTAGCTTGGCTACCTTTAATAAATGATCTATTTGTTTGATCATAGTTTTCAGTCAATGAGTTTTCTAATTGATACCGATCAAATGTAAATTGAAATTCATTCCAATTAATTAATCTAAGATTATATTTTACTCTATCGCCCATGCCTGGTTTAACATAGGCTATGACCATAGACATCTTCATTTGCACAGGTCTATAAAATATCCCTGGAGTTTTATTATCGGGTTGTATACTAGTCATCCAACTCGGGACAAGTCCTATATTAGTAAAACCAATTGAATCGGCAATAATGCTCATCATATTTTGTAAACCATTTGGATTTAATAGATAATAACTTTGCCCGCCCTTAACATAATAGTTAGTAATGTATGGTCTAAGGTCTATGGTATTTTTTGGTGTGTTTCTACCTAACTTAGGATCGTCATAATTGTATAAAGGGTCACGAATTTCTAAATAAACCACTTCGTAATCAATTTGTAACCTACTATTAAAGCTGTAAGCAACCTTAAGTTCTCCAAACAATATAGTTTTGTTATAATGATTTGTTATGATTTTTTGTTCATAATGAGACAAAGTAGCTTTTGTTACCCCAGGAGCAAATAAAAAATGCATTCTTTTGTTCAGACCAAACCATGGATCGTTAATTCTATATATACATTCTTCGGGAATCATCGACTGATCTTCAATTATTCCTAAATATCTTTTTCTTTGTTCTAATTTAGGAGCTGCGTAAATGTATAAATTATCAGACGGAACATCATAAACTTTATCTACCCTTAGAGTAAATCGTTTTTCTAAATAGGTAAACCTATTATTTGTACTAGCTCTTACAGCGAATACATATATATCGTTTTCAGGAAGGTTAGCAGGATCGTCTTCGTAGCATCTAAAACTTACTCTACCTGTCAAATACCCCCGAGACGTTAATTTTAAACCTTGTGGCAATCTATTATAAGTATAGGGTTTGAATTGATAGCTTATTCCACGATTACCCGTTGCCAATATCGATCGATCACTTACACTTCCGTTAACAATTGATCCTAGATTGCTTTCTGTTATCCATTGTATATCTTCTTGTTCAGTGCTTAATAAAAGATAATAATATCTATCTGGATCGACTTCCAGATTATACTGATTATTATAAAACCAATCTTCCCAAACGGGTGGTTTTGTAATAATAAGTCTTACTGTAATCGCCTTGAGAATAATATTATCCTGATTGACATATTCCAAGACAAATTGATAATCATATTGAAGTGGTTGTTGTATAAATGTCAATAACCATTCTTCCCATGCATCTTGACTGAGTTCATAGCTATCAATCCAATTTTTGATAAATCTTATCCTTTCAAACGGAGAGATTGGTTCGTTATATAATAACTCAATTTGTCCGTTATCGTTTAATCTCAAATGTGGGGGTAGTAACCCACTGGCTAAACGCCAATAATTGCGTTCTGATGGTTCAGTTAAACCACTGTTAAATCTATATCTAAATCCATAAGTTGACCTTGTTAACCTGTCGGGTAGGATAAAGTAATAATCTAAAATTTTATCGACAACCGAAATACTATATGACCTTACTGTAACTGTGCTAGGTGCAGTATTTGAACTTATAGTAAATTTATAAGTTTTTATTGGTTCCAAATTGGTTATAAAGTATGGACTTGGCGCTCCTGATATCACATTGGCATTACCTAAAGTTGCATCTTTGGTTAGATTTAAACCAATTGGTAATGAACCAGATATAATATTACCTGAAAAAATATACGGATCTGATATTTTATAGATTAATCGTGTCCATAATATTATACTCTGATTTTCTTGACTGGTATCCCAAACTAAGTTGGGTTGATTAGGTCTTGGTCCTAAAGTTGTAGTAGTTGTAGTAGTACTAGTTGAAGTTGTAGTAGTACTGGTTGTGGTTGTACTGGTAGTGCTGGTTGTGGTTGTACTTGTTGAAGTTGTACTGGTTGTGCTTGTTGAAGTTGTACTAGTAGTTGTAGGTTGCCCAGGCTCAATTGGTCGAGTAGTTGTGGTGGTGGTTGTTGTGGAAGTTGTAGTTGGTGGTCTAGTTGTAGGTACGTTAAAGCCACAGGTAATACTGTTAAATTCGTATATTAAATCAAAAGTACCGCCGCGACCATCTAGGTACCTGCGCCATAAATTAAATCCTTGGCAGAATTCAAAACCGGTATAGGTACCAAATGGACTTGATGTAGTTGTCGATGTAGTTGTAGAACTAGTAGTACTAGTAGTACTAGTAGTACTTGTACTAACAAACACTGTAGTTGATGATGTAGTAGTCTGAGCTCTAGTAGTTGTGGTCGTAGTACTGGTGGTCGCAGGCACCCCAATGAATCCTAAATTATTAATTCTTAACAATAATTTCTCATTGGTGTTTACAGTTATTGTTGCTATGTAATCTCTATTAATACTATCCGGTTTAACACGAAATGTCACACAACCTTTGCCATTTTGAATTGTAAAATTAGGCGAACTAACTGTGTAAATATCTAAATTTTCCTCAACCGCCAATGCATAGGGTCTAGAACCCAAACTTTTTATAGCGTCTGTGGCAGTAACGGTAAAATAATAAATCCCACTTTGACTAGGAGTTCCGCCTAATCGTCCATCTGCGGCTAAGTATAAACCAGCCGGCAATCCACCATAAGATACTGTAAATGTGTACGGGGCTGTACCTCCGGTGGCAGTAATGTAATTACTATATGCTATATTAACTCTGGCGTTAGAAAGTACAGTAGGAGATACGATTATGGGCATATTACGCTGCGGCGATATTTACTGTAAAGGGAATTTGTGATCCATTGGTTATAAAAATAGGATTTACAGTAAGACATATTTCAACCGAAGATCCTTCGTCCACCGAAGATCCCGGAGCCACTGTTAGTATATAATATGGCCCATAGGTTGTTGAAGTAGTAGTAGGTGGTCTAGTGGTAGAAGTGGTTGTAGTTGTACCGGTAGTTGAGCTTGTTGTAAGTGATGGACCACCGGTTGAGTAATAAGATAAAATTTTATTAGGACTACCAAGTAATCTCTGTCTAGACCCTAATACAGTTACATCTTGTATTAAATTGTTTTTTGCATTGGCTATAATTAGCGCCTTCATGTCCGCCGGCGACATCGTGGGGGTTTTTTCGAGTAAACAAGCAATAACTCCGGTGACCTGAGGCGCTGCCATGCTTGTTCCGTCATAGGCATTGATGCGATCACTGTTACGAAATCTAGGATCTGCTGCACCACCAGAAGTGCCTGTAACTTGATGTACAGAGCTAGCTATACCAGTACCTGGCGCAAAGATATCGACTCCTGGTCCACGATTACTACTGGCTGATATTTTTGGAACTGTATCTGAATTTAGATTTCCTACATTTATAGTACTCGTAGTTTGTGGTGATGGTGGTCTATTGTAATAATAAGTTGCACCACCCCAAGTTTTTATATAATTATTATAGTCCGGACCGCCGGGCTTGTCTTGCAAGTAACCATAATTACTGGCTGCTGCAACAATATGACAACCATGTACATTAATTAAATTATCTATGTCTGCCTTGAGACCATTGAATGGATCAGATGATTGATGAGCATGATTGGGAATTAAAAGATAGTATTCGGGATCACCTTGAGCTGCCAAATATTGTTTGGCTGGCCCTAAAAGTCCCAAATCATTAAAACTTTTATAAACAGGTTGTCTTGGAGAACCAAATCCATCTGGAGTAAAATTATCTGAGTATAATGTTCCTCTATAATTAATTTCCCTTATAGCTGTAGACTGTCGTTGTATTACACCGTTTACAGTACGTAATGTTGTTTGAACTAATGCATAGATTTCAGGTGCAGCAAAACTACAATTCATCACAGTAGGATTTTTTCTACCTGTAGCTGCATTTATTGGTTTTTCTAGTACCCAATTCCTAATATAGTCAAATATAAGCTCTGGCTCTTCGACATTAGTACCATAAGGACTTATATTATAAATTGTAGATTTTCTAGCCCAACCTTGAGTGTTGCCGGCCGCTATTCCAGCAACGTGTGCCCCATGATTTGAGTTTTCTACGTCAGACTCATAATAGATATATATGTAACCGTCGGGTTTAGGAGTCATGCCATATTTTTCGTTCCAAAAAAACCAATTAATTTGCTGTACTCTGGTTCCGCCAGTGCCGTCAGGATTTGGTGCAAATTCTGCATGATTCCTCCTAAATAAACCGTCTACAATTACAACATCAACATTTTCTCCATTGGCGTCGGTGCTTGCTGTACCTGATTTTCTAAGTCCTGCTGGACGAGCATCATAACCCCAAGTTGGGTCATTATTAGGAAACGTAGTACCACGTAGCAGTCCCCAATTTTTATCATTTGATTGAAGAGTGCCCGGGCTTAGTCTACTATCTATACCTTTATACCAACTGTCGCTATATTGCGACCAAGCCGGTTTGAGTTTTATACCCAGATCTTTTAAAGTACGGCTTACTCCTAGTACCCGAGGATCTAATCTCAATAATTCGGCCTCGCGCTCGGTAAGAAAGTAATGTGTGTTGGGACTTAATGCTCGTCTGTTGTGTATAGGAACAGCACGTTGAGGTATGCATGGATTCCCGCCCGGGGTTTCCATGTCGTCGTATAACGACTCGAGGTCTTCTAACCTATGTAGTGTTACAACGAATTCATATGTTGGTTCTTGGTCAATACCCATAAATTATATTTATGGGTATTTAACTCCTTGATCATCTTCGCATATGAGCTGCATCAACAGCAGCCTGCTCGTTAAAAACAGGTTGTAGGCAACTTTTGTGTAGAATTGTAACACCTAACATCTTGTCACCGGTATATACAGGAATGTCTTTCTTAGCAGCAATACCAACACCAGAATCACGGCTGGGAAAATGTGGAGTTTCGCGACCCGGTGGAGGACCTAATTTGGGCACAGTTCTTGTAAGAGGACGAACAGCAGCCGGTTTAGTCATTGTGGTACGCTCCTTAAGTGATTGCCACTGTTGCTCAAGTTGCTCATGCTGACGCTTTTGTTCGGCACTAGCCCATTTGAATTTACCTTTGCGACGCCCAGTGGTACTGAGCCATGGACCTTCGAGGTGCATACTCATAATTGCCTCCTAAATTCCTACTAAAGTGCTATTATATAGGGTTAATTAAAGAATGTCAACCTGTTGTTTTTTAACTACAGTAAAATAGCCAATAAATAACTGAACTTTTAGGAGATCAATATGGCTAAAACTGACAGTCGAAGCAACAAAAAAGCCCTTGTAAAACGCACTAGTCAAGGCGGATCAAAACCCAAAACAAGTTCAATGAACAAACATCAGCGTAGAGGATACAAACCAAGCCGAGGACAAGGACGATAAATCACTGAACTGCTTTACACTCCAATAAGCTAAATATGCTAATAAGGAGTGAACATGAAAATTTCCGATTTATTAAGAACCATTGCTGATAATATTGATAACGAAGCCGATAAAGAAATTAATTTAGACAACGTCGATCACGACGATGATGAAACTGCGGAAGAATTAACTGATGCAATGGTTCCACCATTACAGCAAGAATTAGAAATAAAAAAGAAAACAGCCGGTATGAGAAATTCTTTCGATTATGGGCAAGTAGGTGAAGGTATTGACGAATTAGCAATAATTAAGAAACTTACAGGGCTACAAAACTAGTCATGGCCCTAATTAGGAAAATTAAAGCTGGCAGGATCGTAACACTAGATCTTGATGAATTCGTTGGCGAATACGGCACCATTTTTTATGATGAGGACATTGGCGAACTAAGAATCAGCGACGGTGTCAAACCCGGCGGCGATCCTGTTGTTGCCAAAAAAATTTTTAACGGTAATAGTCGTGTTTCAATTGATAATTTAGATGGCAGTGTAGTTGTACAGTCATCAGACAAAATATGGACTTTTGCTTCAAACGGCGATATCATTGCACCCAATGGCAGTACACTTGGTTCAAATTCTGCAGATTTTGATTTTGGAGCTATTACTAATAATACGATTAATAATAAATTAGAATGGTTTTTGTTTACTATGGACGTTGATAACGGAACAATTTTACAACCTGCACCATTAAATTATGATGCAGGTACATTGATTTAAGGGAGCTAGGAATGGCATTCAGAATTAGACGTGGTACAGATGCAGAAAGATTAACTATAACGCCAGCCGAAGGCGAATTAATTTATACCACTGATACTAAACAAGTTTACATCGGTGATGGTGTAACCACAGGTGGCAATATAGTAACTGCTGGAAGTGCTAATCTACTAGCTCTATCGTCAAACATAGTACCAAGTGCTAATGCAGTATATGATCTCGGATCACCAACTATGCGTTGGAATAAGATCTACGTATCCGGAAACACTATTGATCTGGGTGGTACAGAAATCAAAGCCTCAGCTAGTGGTATTAGTTTTACTGATCCTACTAACGCAGATCAACCAGTTCCTTTGACCGTTAGTTCTATTACTGTTTCTAGCGGTGGCAATACCGTAATTTTAACCGCAGGTGTCAATGGATTAGCCACTTTCGATTCGAATGGTAATGTTATTAGCAGCGGAGCAAGTGGTAATATCAGTACCGGTAATTTGTCCTTTGATAATACTTTTATTACTTCTAATGTAGCTGTTGGTATCAGGGTTGGTACCAATGAATGGGTTTTTGAAGATGGTAATTTGACTTTACCGCCCG
>Ga0214917_10000926_pt1 | contig 38341 bp, 42 predicted proteins | sample LL_1208_BB_MetaG_FD_177983 | JGI IMG/M metagenome (GOLD analysis project Ga0214917, IMG submission 177983) | Freshwater microbial communities from Lake Lanier, Atlanta, Georgia, United States - LL_1208_BB | ecosystem: Environmental > Aquatic > Freshwater > Lake | place: USA: Georgia | collected... | reverse complement strand
GGATAACTCGCAGATTGGCGAGCAAGCCCTACAAGCGCTGATCTGGGCTCTCAGCACCCCAAGTAATCGGGCGGGAAAATTCACGCGCTGTAGGGCGTTTTAGCGCTGGGGTTTTTGGCTAGGCTCATGCTGATTGCAGCTCTACCGCAAATCTGTGAGATTTACGCCACGAGCATGCACACAGCTCAAATGGGTCCTGCCGCACTCAACTTCAAACAGCAGAAATTGTGGGTCAAGTACTTGAATTTCTGCCCAGGTGACTTTTGCTCGGTATCCCGCCAAGGCATCGGGTTACCAAGATTCGGTTGCTCATTCGTGCATCTGAAACAAAACTGTAGTCATGCAAACAACGCAGGACACAGCAATGAAAACACAAGATGAACTAGAGCTGCTGGGGTTGAACACTCTGACCCTGGCTCAATTCACCGGTACCAGTGTCTACTACCGACTCAGCCGCAGGCACCTGTTGACAGATGGCACCAAGTACTTGGCAGAAAAGGGCGAGTGCTTTTGGATGATGGATGCTGTGGCCAGCCATCTGTGTGAGATCGGCACGCAGGACTGGTTTGTGCTGATCCGGGTGCAAGTATCGGAGGGCAGGACGGTGATGATCTACGAAGACGGGAACGGTATGGAGCACATCAGGCAGGCGATACCCTTCACTGACTTTGCCCTGAGCGAAATCACGCTGTACGCCTGCTGGGATGGCGAGCACTGGGTGATCATGCTGCCTAGCGAATATTGACCAGTCCTTTATTGGCTAATTTTCATCAATTGCAGTTAACTGCTTTCTCGTCTCAAATTCAAGCGCAGTTATGTTTAAAACTATCTTGCAGTTTTATCAGCAGGTTTCAGCGATCAATGCGGCGCTAAGCAATGGCAATAAATGAAGTGTTGAACTGACCCCCAAGGCGTTTTGTGCTCCTCAGTGGCGTGTTCCAGCAGTTCAAATGAGGGACCAAATTCACCATGCAGTTGCTCGGGAGCGTACCGGGCAACGGGTAAACCACTGCACTGATCAGGGCCATCAGGAGCAAAGGTTGCAACAATCACATGGCCGCCGGGCTTGACTGAATTCATGACCTGTCGCACATAAGCCGTTCGATCAGCTTGGTCAGTTAGAAAGTGGAATACGGCGCGGTCGTGCCAGATGTCATAAATCTGCTCGGGAAGATCTACGGTTCGAATGTCGCCAGCAATCCATGTCACATTTTGACCAATGGGTCCAATGCGCTTGCGCGCGACTTCCAGTGCACTTGCAGAAAGATCCAGCACCGAAACATTTTTAAATCCATCGGTCATCAAATCGTCTACCAATGTGGACGCGCCTCCCCCTACATCGATGATTTGACCGTCCTTTGGTGCGCCAATTGACCGAATGATCTCTAATGAGCGGGTGGCATGTTCTTGAAACCAACTCACTGTATTCGGTTGTTTGGTTTGGTAGACCTTTTCCCAGTGTTCTTGCTGCTTGTCCATCTCGTGGTTCCCGTGGTATTGAGTTCATCTTAACGAATCGAGGTTTCTTTATCACACCAAGGTGGTCGTGACCTGATTTCTGACAGGATTTCAAAAGAGCATGCCAGGCAGGCGATACCCTACACAGACTTTGCCCTGAGCGAAATCACGCTGTACGCCTGCTGGGATCAGGAGCACTGGGTGGTCATGTTGCCCAGCGAGTACTGAATAAATAAGCTGAAAACTCTAGGACACTCCTGCATTAAAAAAAGTGTAGATGAGACCAATAAAAATGGCTAAAACTTGGATACAAATTCAAACTGTAATAGCGCAAATAGCACTTCAAGCTCAAGCGAAACGACAATCAGTTGGATCTCACAGCGTGGCCAGTGTTACTCTGTCCACTGAGGCAAAGTAACTAACCGCGAGTTTTTGTGCGGGCGCGGTGTCGCTACTCCGCCTTCAGCTGCGCCGCTTGGACGGCTCGCGCCATCACCTCGATTTCGCGCTCCAGTGCTTTGCCTAGGTCGGAGGGTCCGCCGCCGATCGGTTCCACCGCAGCGCCGTACAGACGCTTCACCACATCCGGTAGCTTAACCACTTCGGCGAGCTCGCGACTGACTCGGTCAATGGCGATTGCAGGCGTGCCGGCGGCTGCAAGTACGGTAAGGATCGTGGCAAAGTCAAAACCCTGCACCAATTCGGCGATCAGCGGTACGTCTGGTGCAAGCGGCGAACGATTCGCCGCATTAGAAGCCAGCACCTTCACTTGGCCGTTTTGCACAAAGCCAGCGATCGACGGCATGGCGGCAATCGAGAAGTCGACCTGACCACTGACCAGAGCTGGTGTCGATTGCCCCGATCCACGGTAGGGTACGTGTCGGATATTGAGGTTGAGTGCCGCTTTCAAGGCCTCCATGGTGAGATGATGATTGCTACCGATACCAGAGGATCCATAGGTGTATTCGCTAGGCTTCTTACGTACCGCCGCCACAAATTCTTGGAGCGTGTTTACCCCGGTCTTTGGATGGGCTACCAAGTACAGCGATGAGCGGCCGACCAAAGCGACTGGCAGCAAATCCTTTCCAAGCTTGTAGTTGGTCTCCTTGTTGATATGCGGGCTGATAGACAGCATAGCACCGTCGGAAAGGATGAACGCATGGCCATCTGTGGGCGTACTTTGCAGCAGCCCGTTGTAGGCGGCTGAGCCAGACGCACCAGGCCGGTTTTCCACCACTACCGGCTGGCCGAGCCGTTCGCTGAGTTGGGGCGTCAATACTCGGGCGACAACGTCAGGTTGGCCACCGGCCGCATAAGGAACTATGAACTTTACCGGCTTACTCGGGTAGGCTGAATGCGCCCACGCAAAGTCAGGCAGAGTGCCGGTGACGCAAGTCGCCATCATGGCAGTATTGAATTTTCGACGATTCATGTGTGTCTCCTGTTCGAGTCAGTTACAAATAGTGCGCGGGTGCGTTATACTTGACTATCAGCATGATTCCAGTCAGGGTGATCGCAATGCCGAGCACTGTGACCCAGCTCAGACGCTCGTCATTACCCAATGCAAAGTAGCTGATCGGTAACACCACCAGTGGCGTGCACATCGAGATCAGTGCTGCCATGCTGGCCCAAATGTACCTCATTGACTCAATGACCAGCGCTTGAGCCAGGAAATGAAAGCAGCCTACTCCGAGAAAAATACTGGATGTTTTGGGATTAATATGCCATTCGAAAGTATTCATTAATTCGCCCGAGATTGGCCAGTGCCAGTACTAGCAGGCCCGCTACGGAGCCGATCAGGGCGCCCATCAAGGCCTGGTTCCACTGACGTACGCCGGAAGTGCGGAACACATGACTTAATGAATAGGCCGCCGCCAAGCCCACGCCAATCAGCAGGGTAACTGACATGAAGCTGCGCCGCTAACCCTCCTGAATCATAAATTCTGGCCGCGACGTCTTACGCTGGGAACGGTCTATGCCAACGCTCATGGCCAATAGCCCTGCGATTCCCAGTGCGATGCCGACGAAACCGATGGTACCGATCACTTGACCTAAAAAAATCCAACCTAAGGCAGCTGTGATTAAGGGGCTGATAGTTTGCAGGCCGGCTGACCCGCTCGGGCCTAGCCGTTCGATCGACTTGAAGACGAGCCAGCAGCCGAGATACGTCGAACAGATGCCAGCCAGAGCGAAGGAAACGACGGACCAGAGCGTAGGCACGCTGACCCCACGACCGACTGCCCACTGCATGAGCACGATGATGATCCCAACGGGTACACCAGAGGCGGCTGCAAGCAAAGACCCTGGCCCGCTAGTCATCTCCTTAGCCGCTAAAGCAATCGTTACCATGCAGGTGCCATAGATCGCCATGGCAAAGAAGGCCAGCATGACTCCGAATAGAAAATCGTAAGACAAAGCAGGGTTCAGACTAGCAGGTTTAGGTTCTCAAGACCGGCGTTCAGCGCAGCATCGACCCGCCGTCGATGCCGAAGCACTGACCAGTGATCCAGCTGGATTTGTCAGAGACAATGTAGGACACCAGTCCGCAAACGTCCTCTGGCTCCCCCACTCTCTTTAGCGGAATTTCGCTGGCACGTGTTTGCAGTAACTGGTTGTAGTCCTCGCCAGACATCCCGGCAGCCAGGTAAATGTCACTGCGCACCAGACCTGGGGCAATGCAGTTCACCTTCACACCGTGATCAGCCGCCTCGATGGCGAGCGAGCGGCTGAAGGCTTCCACTGCCCCCTTGGTGGCCGTGTAGGCAGCCGAACCAGCACGCGGACGCTGCGCCAATGTGCTGCTGAAGGTGAGCAGGCTGCCCTTGCTGGCATACATGAGCGGCAGGAAAGCCTGCGCCACGTAGAGAGTGCCCAGCAAGTTAATACGTATCATCTCTTCGACCTGTAACATGTCTGCCTCAACGAAACGGCTGCGCTGCAATGCTACGCCAGCGCAATGCACCAGCACGTCCAAGCGGCCGTAACGTTCGGTCACCACCTGCATCAAGTGCTGCACGTCCGTCGCGTCGTCAACATTGCAGCGTACAGCACTGATACCACGCGCTTGCATCGCGTCTAGTTTGTTCCGGCGCCGGCCGCATACGACGACCTCAAAGCCGTCGTGCTTTAGGCCAACCGCGATCTCCTCGCTGAGGCCAGCGCTGCCGCCGGTCACCAAGGCTACTTTTTTGACCCATCTGAGTCCTTAGCTCCGCGGAGCTTAAGTCGCAAGTGGCTGGCCCGAGGCCAGCAGAGCCGCCGTCCGGACGGCCGACAGCATGCTTGCGTGCTGCGCCAGGCCGCGTCCAGCGATGTCGTAAGCTGTGCCGTGTGGCACATTCAGCATCACGAAAGGCAAGCCGACATAAACGGTGCAGGCTCCCTCGAACCCTACCGTTTTGACTGCGATCTGTCCCTGGTCGTGGAACATGGTGACCACCACATCCCACTGGCCCTGCAGGCACTGGCGAAAAACCGCGTCAGGCACGAGAGGCCCGTGTGCGTCGATTCCGCGTGCCCTTGCTTTCACCACTGCCGGGCCCACACGCTCCTGATCCTGAGGGAACATAGCGTGAGGATTAATGCCGGCGACGGCGATTCGCGGCTTCTCGAAACCCCAGGTGCGTAAGCTCGCGTGGGCTATCTCGATTACCTGGAAGATGCGCTCGGGTGTCGCCATGGTGATGGCATCACTCAAAGACACGTGTTCCGTCAGGGGTACGACCCGTAGCTTGCCGCTCATTCGCAGCATGTAGGTGCCAGCCGGTTGCAGATCGTCGATTTCCTTGATCTTGCCGGTGGCCATAAGCGAAGCGGTTTCTACCGGTCCCATCACCAAGCCTTGCAGGCGGCCGGAACGGCCTAGCTCCTCGCCTCGTGCGATCCATTGAAGTACCGCGTTACCGGATGTGGCAGAAGCCTTGCCGATTTCGCAGCGTTCTAGATCAAAGCCGCCCAGGTCGACCACCCCAATCACGCCAGCAGTAAGCTGCTTGGCAGGATCGGTGACAGACTCAAAACGCAGGCTCAGGCCGCACACGACGGCGGCGCGCCGCAATATGCCAATGTCACCGATCAGCACGGTACGGCATACTCCAGCCAGTTCGGTTGCGGCCGCAGTTCGCAAGCAGACCTCAGGTCCGACGCCGGCGGGATCGCCGATCATCATTCCGACCACGGGTAGTTGACTCATGGCTGGCACCTATTTGCTTTATCGTTCACGATGCGAAGAAGTCCATCACCAATGACAAAAACTGGTTTTTGCGCTCAATCTGGGTCCAGTGACCGCACTCACCAAAGACATGCAGATCAGAGTGCTTCAACAGCGAATGCAGTGTCAGGCTGTTAGACAAAGGCACGATCTGATCGTCGCGCCCATGGATCACGAGCGCACGCTGAGTGATCTTGCGAATGTCCGCTTCGGGCGTAGCCAATGCCTTTGCGTGGCGCTGGCGCGGCGCCGCGAACATCTGAGAGTAAGTCTCGTGAAAGCCGCTTCGAATACTAGCTTCGTAACGCGACTTGACCAAGTCATCGGTGATGATGCTGGTGTCATAGGCAAAGGTCATGGCTATTTTGCGCATGTTCTCCATCGACGGTTCATAACCCCAAACGGCGTCCAGCCCCGGAGTCACCTCGAAATCGACGCCGGCGGCACCCATCAACACAAAGCGGTCCACCCGTTCCGGATGGCGCGCCGTCAGAGCCAGGGTCAGCGCGCCGCCGAATGAGTTACCCACGAAGCGGGCCTTTTTCACGCCTACTGCATCCATCCACTCGATCAGGTGACGGACCCAAAAGTCAAGGTTGTAGACGGCGTCGGACTTGCGCTCGGTATACCCGAAGCCAGCAATATCGGGTGCCAAAACGCGGTATTTCTCGGCCAGAACCGGAATCGACAGGCGCCAATTGGCATAAGCCGTGACCCCGGGACCAGAGCCGTGAATCAAGATCACCGGCTCGCCAGCCCCGGACTCAAGGTAATTAGTTTGTAGCCCGGCCGCGCCTATGAATTGGCCAATTTCATTATTGGTATTCGACATTTTGTTCTCCGTAAGGTGGTTTAGATGATAAAAGTCAAGTTCGGCATCGGGATATCGTGGTTGGCAAGGTATACGTGTTTTTCACGCATGCGAAGCTCGCCATTCTGACGCGCCAGTAAGTGCGTTTGACGACCGGCGAATGTAAGCTGGCGGCCAGCGCGGACCTCGGTCAGGTTAAATCGCGAGGTCACGCAGCCACCGTGATCTGCATCCCACTGTTGGAGTACGACGTTGCCAATCACCCGGCTCAGACGCGACTTTGGGTTCTGAGCGTGAGCGAATTTGGTGCCAAGGCGAAACAGGCGCTCGTCGAGCTCCGGCCGGTTGTCGTTGATCAAGGCGATTTTGCGACCGATGGCCTGCTCGTCGCTATTGCAGGGCACCCAGTAAAGAAGTTCCTCAGTCCACAGCGCAAACCACTCCTTGTACAGGTGTTGGTCTGCGAGTTCGGCCTCACGGAACAAGAACAGTTCCACTTCCCGTAAGGCGGACCATTGGGTCAGTTTTTGATTGTCCATGGGGGGTCTCCAGAAATCATGCCGCTTGTGTCATCAGATGAAGCCAGTACTTCATCTGGCCACGCTGCGGCACTTCGTCGGTAATTCGGCCCACTACACTCCCATCCGTGTCGACAAATTCGCGATGCATCCCGCGCGAGATTTCGATCCACGGATTTACCTCAGCCATCATCCCGCGTTGCACACGTTCAAAGATTTCGGCGTCGTCGGGCGACCCGGAACCTGCCGGACCGTAAAACGATTCGTGCTGGCGTACCCGCATGGTGTTGATCTCATCACTCACGCCGCCCAAGCGCACCATCGACATCGTCACTTGAGTGATACCCGGGGTGATCGGGGTAATGATCCGCACCTGGTTACCAATTAATTGCAGGTTCGGGAAGACGCCCAAGTGCGGGTCGCCCGACAGACTGATCAACAACTCTGCACGTTCTTTACCATAGGCCTTATGCATATCCTCGACGTACTTGACACCGCCTGCCACTTTGGAAAGAAACTCAGCATGTTTTTTATAACTTTTGAGGCGTTGCGCCCGGAAGTCCAGCATGGCGTGTCCGTTGCCGTAGTAGCGGGTGAGTGTTAATGCTTCATCACTGAAAGGATCTTCGCGGTGCATTGCGCCAATACCGGATTCGCTATTTCGAGCCCAGCCCGCCACGACGGAAGCATGGACAAAATTCGGATGATACCCGTCCATGCCGACCAGCTTCCAGTTTCCCATATATTCGGTCTTGTTTGTTCCTGCGTCGAGGAAAATCTCACCAGTCGGCGATGCATCTACAAGCATGTCGAATTGTGCTGCGGCACCGCCTAGGAACTCGGCCAGCGACTCGCCTTCCGCCTTGATGCTGGCAAACACGAAGCCGCGATGGGATGCTACACGTGGCACTTCGACCAATCCCATGTTTTGGGTCCTGAAGTCTGGGCCGTAGCCCCCCCTCTCGGTGACTTCTGCCAGTGCTCCAGTCAATTCATAAGTCCAACCATGGTACCAGCAGCGAAACATCCGAGTGTTACCGGACTCGGTCTCTACCACCTGCGCACCGCGGTGGCGGCAGCGGTTGACTAGAACCCGAACCTTGTTGTCTTTACCACGCACCATTAATACGGGCGTACGACCTATTGGACGCGCTTGGTAGTCGCCCGGTTTTGGCACCTCGCTCTCATGTCCCACATAGATCCAAGACCGATGAAAAATCCGGTCAATCTCCAAGTCGAAGATGGCTTGATTTGTGTAGGCGCGAGAATGGACTCGGCCATCTTGGACTAGCGATTGCAGATTAACATGGGTAATTGCGTGAGCGCTGAGCGGATTTTCGACCTGTTGCATTTGGAGCTTTCAGGAAATAAAATGGTAAATTGAAAAAACTGGCCTTATTCCGGCTGAATTCCGGCGATACGGACCACCGACTCATAGCGCGCTACATCACGCTGAACGGTTTCGGCCAGTGCTGCAGCACCCCCAAGTTTCGGAGGCTCAACACCAGCAGCGTTGAGTTTGGCAACAATATCCGGCATCGCCAATACCTTTGCAATCGCGGCAGCCAGTCTGTCAATCACCAGTTTAGGGGTGCCGAAGGGCACGAACAACGCGTTCTCTCCAGGAAAATGGAAGTCTTTTAGTCCTGCATCGCCCATGGGCGGAAACTGCGGCAGGATGGTCATGCGCTCCCGGGTGTTTCCCGCAATAACTTTTATCCGGCCCTCTTTCGCGAACCCCACGATCGAGTTGTAGGCTGCAATAGCCATGTCCACCTGGCCGCCCACCAAGGCTGGAACCGACTGACCGGTTCCTTTGTATGGCACGTGGAGGATGTTGAGTCCGAGTTCGCTCTTGAAAGCCTCCATGCTGAGGTGGTGCAGGCTGCCAATGCCAGAGGATCCATATGTGTAAGCGCCTGGTTTGGCCTTGATGGCTGCTACCAACTCGTTCAAATTTGATGCAGGAAACTTACCGAACACGCACAGATACAAAGCCGAGTACGAGGCAATGGATACTGGAGCCATGTCTTTTTGGAAGTTGTGCGGTAGTTTGGCTCTGGTCACACGATTGACCGCCCAGTGAGCAGCATCGGCCATCAATAGCGTATGACCGTCTGCGGCGCCGTTGCGCACGACTTCGATTGCAGCTATCCCGCTGGAACCGGAAATATTTTCCACCAAAACCGACTGACCCAATTCAGAGCCTAATTGCAGAGTCAGGATTCGTGCCACCGTATCTGGTGAGCCGCCAGCGGCGTAGGGAACGACGATACGTATCGGCTTTGCCGGAAAATTTTGTGCCTGCACCGATGTTCCGGTGAGACCAAGCGCAGCCAGCGACATCTGCCCTAAAACCTGCCTTCGTTTCATAAATTTGTCTTTGATGTTTAAACGATTAACGTTGAACTACTTCAATAGTTGCAATATTATTGGTATCAAAATTTTTTAATAAAAGCGGGTTTACCCCTTATTTCATTTGAAAAAAGAAAAAAAATAATTTCTGATCTTGTTTTTTTGTTCCATAATCAAGATTGTTAAAAAATTGAAGTACTGTGAAGAAATCCTTTCAACCGACACCATTTGACAGAGCTGAGGCCGCAACTTCTGCACCTGAGGATTCGCCGTTAACCCATCTTAGCGACCAGGTTATGGTCGCTGCTGCCCTTGATAAGGCGTTAGACGGTACTGCCCTTTGGGTGCTTCTAGGGCTGTACCGTGCCTATGCAATACTTGATCGCGACCAAGCTGAGGAATTGGCCTGCATTGGCCTATCGCCGCTACAGTTCAATATCCTCACCGTGCTGCAGCGCACTGGCCAACCCACCACTATGGGTGCCCTAGCTGGCATGCTGGTGGTGAAGCCAACAAACCTTTCGGGCAATATCAATTTTTTGATCGAACGAGGTCTGGTCAAGCGCGAGCTCAACCCGGCGGATCAGCGCTGGCTGCTGGCTGTGTTGACGACTCAGGGAAAGGAGTTCCTTGCCGAACACTTACCTGATCACTGGCGGAGGCTGGAGCGGCTGATGTACGGGCTTTCGCGTGAGATGCGAATCCAGTTGGTCAGTTTGCTCAGGGAGTTGCTCGTCTCAATTGAAGATGAGCAGGCACGCGGTCGAGCCGCAGATAAAAGCGAGAAGAAATCCCGCGCGGCCTGACCTTGGCGCCGGCACCGTACCAACCAGTAACGCTAGAAAGCATCTATGGCAGAAATTCTCGGACTTGGTCTGTCCCACTATCCACCCTTGTCGTCCCCAGACGCGGCGATGGCAAATATATTGCGCATGACGCTGGCCGATCCTGGTATTCCAAGTGAGGTAAAGTTGCCCGACAATTGGCCGGAGGCTGCAAAAGCCGAGTGGGGCAGCGACCAGGGCGTGGCTGCCGCTGCCACCCATCGCGCTGCCTTGGTAGAGCAATTCCGCAAGGTTAGAAATGCGCTTGACGACTTTAACCCCGATGTCGTGCTGATCTGGGGCGACGACCAGTACGAAAATTTCAAGGAAGACGTGATCCCGCCGTTCACTGTCTGCGCCTATGACGACATGGATCTCTACCCGTGGCGACACGCTATGGGTTCCTCCATGATGAGCGGCAAACCGAATGCGTGGGGGGAGGGCGCGGACAAGTGCTACCGGCTTCGCGGACGACGAGATATTGCCAAGCACCTAGCCAGCGGCCTGATTGAAGCTAACTTTGACACGGCATATGCTTACATGCCGCTTCACCATGAGAGCTTGGCCCATGCTTTCACAAACGCTATTTTGTACCTGGACTATGACCGTGTGGGATGGGACTATCCCACCATTGCTGTTCCAATCAACTGCTATGGTCGCAAAGTGATCTCGGCGCGTGGTTTTATGACCGATTTCGGGAAACAGACCGAGCCAGACCCACCCGGGCCATCTCCAAAGCGATGCATGGATATGGGCGCTGCCACTGCGCGCATCCTGCGCGATTCGCCATGGCGCGTGGCTGTGATGGCGTCTTCCAGCTGGTCGCACGCGTTCCTTTGCGACCACACATGGCGTCTTCGCCCGGACACCACGGCTGACCGTAACCTTTACCGTGCCCTGCTAGAAGGCGATTACGCCAGCTGGCGTAACTCCCGAACCGAGGACTTCGAGGCCGCAGGCCAGCAGGAACTGCTGAACTGGTGCCCGATGCTGGGCGCGATGGAGGAGCTTGGAGCCAAGCTCGACTGGAGCAATTTTATTGAGACCAACATCTTCAACTCCAACAAGGTATTTGCTGTCTTTCATCAGACTAAATGAGCAAGCTACTGAGCGCAGACCATCAAAGTGTCGTCATTGTCGGAGCCGGATTGGCAGGTTTCAATTTGGCTAGTGCGCTCGTGCAGCGGGGGTATGCGGGCGAGCTCACGTTGGTGGGTGACGAGCCTTGGCAACCGTACGATCGGCCACCACTGTCCAAGCAGTTCCAACTAGACGGAGACGAGTCTCAGCTTTGGCTTTTGCCGGAACTGCCGCCTAAGGTTAAGCAACTGCGCCAGCGCAAAGCAATGGCCATCGACCCGCAGCGGCAGGAGCTGCGATTGGATGATGGAAGCACACTGCCTTGGGACCGGCTGGTACTTGCTACTGGCACGCGGCCGCTTCGGCTGGCCCAACTTGATGCACGGCCGCGCGTGCTAACGCTGCGCACTTTAGGCGATGCTCGTGCAATCCGAGAGACCCTGAAATTTGTAGCCAGCCTGCTAGTGATCGGCGGCGGTCCGATCGGGCTGGAGCTAGCGGCCAGCGCCGCCGAGCTGGGACGGCAATCGATTGTCGTTGAGAAGTCCATGCGGCTAATGAGCCGCAGCGCGCCGGCCGCCATGGCCGATATCCTCCTTGAATACCATCGTAGCCGCGGCATAGCGATCTATCTCGGTCGTACAGTGGTCGCACTCGACGAAGGTACACAAGAGGCGGTGCTGGACGACGGTCAGCGGGTGCCGGCAGGCCTGGTGGTGGTCGGTATCGGCGTGCGGGCCAACGACGAGCTGGCGGCGGATGCCGGCATTGCCTGCGACGATGGGGTGTTTGTTGATGGCTGGTGTCGCACCAGTGCACCGGGCGTGTTTGCCGTTGGCGACGTGACGCGCCAGCGAAATCCGCTGACTGGCCGCTTTGAGCGAATCGAAACCTGGGCCAACGCCCAGGGTCAGGCGCAGGCGCTGGCGGCGATTTGGTGTAATCCCGATGAAGCCAGGGCTTACGAAGCGGTGCCTTGGTTTTGGTCAGACCAGGGCAGCGCCCGGTTGCAGTGCGCTGGCGCGATTACCGGCGAGCAGCAAGCTTGGCGGGTAGATGCCGCAGGAGGCCGCGTGCTGGTGCACTGGAGCGCCGGTCTCGTCACCGGAGTTGCCACCCTAAACGCCACTCGTGACTTCGGACCGCTTAAGAAACTGATTGTGCCGCGGGCCACCATCACCCCCGAACAATTTAGCGCGCCGGAAGCGAACATACGTGCCTTGGTTCAGCAAGCTCTGGCCGCCTGAGAGGACATTCATCATGACAAGTAACAGCCAGTTCATTCCCTTGTGTAGCATAGATACCGTGGCAGAGGGCGCCATCGGGATGGGCTACCTGCCAGACGGCCGCCGCGTGGCCGTGTACCTGGTAGAGGGCAACGTCTATGCGACCGATGACCGCTGTACCCACGGCAATTCCTCGTTGACCGAGGATGGTTGCCTAGAGGGCCACATCGTCGAATGCGGGATGCACTTAGGCACCTTCGATGTGCGCACTGGCAAGGCCGTCGGCCCACCGTGCACTCAAGCCCTGCGAACTTACCCAGTGGAGATCCGCGACGGCCAAGTGATGCTTTCGGACGCATCGCTTGTAGCCGATTTAAAAGTATGACCGTTGCATCTCAAAACGCTAGTTGCTATTTCGGCTTGGTCGATTCCCACACGCACTGGCTGCCCTACCAGTTTCCGGCTTACTTGGGCCAACCCAAATGTGTCGCTTGGCCTTCGATGGCCCTGGGCGACTTAGTCCGCGACCGTAAGGTGATAATTAATGGGATGATCTACCGCGCCGTGACCGACTCAAGCTGGGATGCCGGCCGCAGGCTGCAGGAGATGACCCCCACGGGGGTCACGCACCAAGTGGTGTCGCCAATGTTGGAACTGTTGTCATACTGGTTGGCTGCCTATGAAGCCCCATCGCTAAATTTTTTAATTAATGAGGAACTCGTTGCTATCGTTAGTGCCGACCTGGCGCACTTCACCAGTTTGTGCGCATTGCCAATGCAGGATGTGGAACTAGACATTGTCGAGTTGGAACGCTACATTAGACTGGGGCTGGCGGGTGTAGAGCTTGGTACAAATATCAACGTCAAATTGCCTGTTCAAGTTGACCATGCGCTTTTCTTTGCTGCCTCGAAATTGCTTTGCGATGCCATCTTCGTCCATGCTTTGCGCCCTGCTGGCATGGAACGGCTGGTCGGTCTGCCACCGCTTGAACAGGTGCAGGACTTTCCCAGCATAGTCGGCCTAGCTACCGCCTCGCTGCTCACGTCGGGGACACTGGCGCGGCTACCGAAGCTGCGCATTGCCTTTAGCCATGTTGGCGACTCGCTGGCGATATTGTTGCCGCGCCAGCAGCACCGGTGGGAACAATTGTCTCCGATTCGCAAGCTCTTTGGCCAGTTGCCGCGCGAGCTGTTTCGGCAATTGTTCGTTGACGACTTGGTGTACGACGCCAAAACCATTCGCATCTTGCTGCAAGTCTTCGGCACGACGCAGGCGTTAGCCCTCACCGACTATACCTTTGCTATCACGGACCGCGAGCCTTCTCGCCGTATTGACCAACTGACCCTGGACGCGGCGACCTGTCGGCTGCTGCGACAGGACAACGCGCTGCGCTGGCTTGGCCGAGACAGCTCTTAGTCCCCATTCACGACCCAAGGAGAATCCTCATGCCCCATCAATCCAAAGCCATCCAGCAGGCAGCGCAGGCGCTTGCGTTCGCAAGGGCTAACCGACGTAGCATTCCGCCAGTTTCTACCAGCCACGGCATAGCCAGTCTTGACGTGGCTTACGCGGTCGCGGAGTTAAACACGCGCGCCCGGCTGGAATCCGGCTGTCGAGTAGTCGGCTTGAAGGTGGGCCTGACCTCAAAGGCGGTGCAGCAGCAACTGGGAGTGGACCAGCCTGACTTTGGCGTGCTTTTCGACGACATGGAATTTCTCAACGGGCAAGACATACCAACCAACCGACTGCTACAGCCGAAGGTGGAAGCCGAGATCGCCTTCGTAGTCGGTCGGGACGTTAATTGCAGCGCGCCGAGCTACTCCGAATTCCTGACATGCCTAAGCTATGCACTGCCGGCAATCGAGATCGTTGACAGCGCAATCACTGATTGGAAAATCACTTTGGGCGACACCGTGGCTGACAATGCCTCTTCAGGTCTTTTCGTGCTGGGCGACCAGCCAGTTACGATCGGCGCGCTGTCTCTCGGCGCCATCGGTATGCAAATGGACAAGAACGGTCAGACTGTCTCGACTGGCAGCGGTGCGGCTTGCCTCGGCCATCCGCTGCGGGCCGCCCTCTGGCTGGCCCGCACCATGGCTGCACGAGGCCAGGGCTTGCGTCAAGGCCAGGTGATCCTTTCGGGCGCGCTCGGTCCGATGGTTCCTGTGGCCGCTGGTGACCTAGTTCACGCCTCAGTCGGCGCTTTGGGCAGTGTCTCGTGTCGATTCATCTGAAACGCGCGCACTTGCCCAGCGAGTATTGAAAGATTGTTTGCATAAAATTCGAAAATAAACTACAGTGTAGTTATGAATAACATTCAATTTAAATAGTACGCTAGAAAAGCGTCTGCAAACGTCAAGAAACATGGCATTTCTTTTGATGAAGCGCGTACGGTTTTCTTTGATGAAAATGCCAAGTTGATCGATGATCCGGATCACTCCTTAGACGAGGATAGGTTTGTTTTGCTCGGCCTAAGCAGCACGCTAAAGGTTGTTTTGGTTTGTCATTGCTATCGAGAACAGGGTAATGTGATCAGAATCATTTCTGCTCGAAAAGCCACGAGCCATGAATCCAAGCAATACCGATGAAAGGATCACCATGAGAAAAGAATACGATTTCAGCAAGGCTCGCAAGAATCCTTATGCTGTACAACTCAAGAAGCAGATCACCATACGTTTGGATGAGGACTCAATCGGGTACTTCAAAGGTATTTCTGAGGAAGTTGGCATTCCGTACCAAAGCCTGATTAACCTTTACTTGCGCGATTGCGCCGCACACAATCGCAAATTAGACCTTCGCTGGAAGTGATTTTCAATAAGGTTTGCTGGCAGTCAATTTGAGTTTTTGACCTGTGTTGGCCCCTGCTGGATGCTGTGAAATCCCCACTGCGCCCATAACAACCAACGCGCATCCTGAGCGTTCAGGGCCCGAACTTCAGTTCGGATCACTTGGCTGCGGCCTTGGACCTGTGCGCGGACGGATTCTTGGTAGGTGTGCATCAAGTACTTAGCTTAAAAAAAGGACTTGTCCTTTTTACTCGAACCCGAAGTTCTTCCTGTGCAAGGAGCTGTCTTGCCTTCGGCAAGTGGTGGCTATGCCACTCCAAGATCCCATTTAGTTAATGAATTTCATCAAATCCAGTTTGTAAATTACTATATGTCTGTGACTTTTTTTGTGATCCTGAAATCTGTAAAAAGGTGCTAAATACACTGGAATTCCTAGATTTCATTTGCAAGGAGCGTGTATCCAGTGATCAAGCTCACAGTCCATGAGTCAGTAGAGGCAGCGCTGCAGAAGGCATTTCCAAGGCCCGCTGCGGCTGCCAAGCGGGCGCTGGCTAAATACATCAGCGTTGTGGAGGCCATGCTGTTTGAAGCCCTGCAGCGTGGTCAAACACCCGAGCAGCGCAAACTGGGACTCTACTCAATTTCACTAGACCAACTGGCAAACAAAGGCGGGCAGATCGGCCCCAAGAAAATCCGTACACATGCATGGCTCACAGCCAATGACTGGGACATTGTGCAAACGGTGGTCAAAGGAACCAAATTCTCGGGCCAGAACTCGCAGGTCAAGCTGACTGCACTGGCAACAATACAAAACTCCCTGCAAGTGCCTTTGCAATCCTTGTCTTCCGCCACAACGGATGAGGAGATTGACGCATATCTCAGTGGCGATGATGTCAGCAACACGGCGCTGTTTGATCACTTATATCCAGAGTACAAATTGGAATGGCGCGAGGACAGGCTGAAAGATCTGTTTGAATGGGTGCCTGTAGATGTTGCGTCACTGAAGGCCTACGTGTATTGGTTGGAAACAGAATCCAACCTCATTCACGGGCCCCGAAAAGATTTGGCACTGCGCCAAGCACTCACAATTCTTGGCGTTGCTGCTGTGACCAAGGGCTACTACCTGCAGCGCAAAAAGCCCAGTCCTTTTGGTCGCACCTATTACGAAGGCACCAGCGTACAAAACGTCAACAAAGAGTTGCGACGAGCCATGCTGGGCAACTGCTGGGAGTACGACATCCGCAGCAGCGTGGTCGCATGGAAGATGGGCTATGCCAGAAGCTTCATGGCAGCGAGTGGACTTGGTGAGGATTTGAATGCGTCATTTCCAGCCACGATGTTGTATTTGGAGGACAAAAAGGACTTCATGGCAACCACCCAACATTTTGTGTTCCTAAAAGGCAGCCCAGTGCCCAAGGATCTCAGACCCAAGTTGCTCAAGCAAGCATTCACGGCCATAAGCTTTGGCGCACGCCAAACAGCAAAGGGCTGGCTGGATGCCATGGGCAATTGGACCAATCCAGCGCTTGTGGAGATTCTTCAAAATTCAGATGACCGGGCGAGATTCCTGGCCGACGATACGGTCAAGCTGTTCATCAAAGAACAAAACGCATTAGATGATTACCTCTACGGGTTGTTCAAACGGTTTCGCCCTGATTTGCTGCTGGAGCCTTATCTGCAGACAGACAGCGGCAGGCCCAGCAAGGCCAAGGTGCTGGCTTACCTGTATCAGCATGGCGAAACGCACGTGATGAATATTGTTGGACAAGTGGCGATGGCCAATGGCCGCATGCCCATTGCCAATGTGCACGACGCCATTTTCTTCAAACGCGCACTGGGCGTTGATTTAAAAAGCGAAATTGAATGCCAAATGCGTGAACAAACAGGGAATGCTTTTTGGCACCTCACGCCAAAGCAAATCGAACGTTATATGCCACGATCATTAAATGCCGAGCGAGAGGAGCAAGACCACAAGGATCGGATGAAACTTGAGCAAGCAAGAGCTGCGGGATATAAAAGCGTTTTTTCGAATTTGCCGTAGAGGAAATAGAGCTGAATCCCGCCAAGTTGTCGGGTTACCAGTCTTTTCGGTTGTCCAAAGCCATGGTCTGACAATAAATTAGCTATTCCTGCAACACACAAGGAGTAGCAAATGTCAGGTCTATCAGCACTGAAATTGGTCCAGGCCAAGCGAGAAAAGGGCTCCAGCCCACAGCATTCAAGGCGTCAAAAGCTCAGCGCCAAGTTGGCCGAGCAAATCCAGATGGCCAAAGCACAGCAGTCTGGCACAGAGTTTTCGCCCGTAAGGATCCGCACGGTACGCGATGAAGCCACCGGCGAGAGCCGTAGGATTGAAGTGCCCAAGAGACTAAAGCCCTGGTGGTGGACAGATGACAAGGGCAAGCTGTGCATCACCGTTCGCTATGGGGCACGCACACTTGAAATAGTCGAAGGTAAAAATGCCATCGAGACCGACAGCATTGCCGAAGTCATTGCGTCCTTGCAAGTTATTCGCTCAGCCGTTGACGCAGGAGAGTTGGACCGGCGCATAGATGCGGTGATGACACAGGTCAAAGCTGGCTTGGCCAAGCAGCCCGCGCCAAGTGCTCGTTCAACTTTGAAGCTGCCCGGCAAGTCCGCCTAAAACTGTCGCCAATTGCGTATAAGGGCCGACAGCAGATGTCGGTCTTTTTTTGGTTAATCTATCAGAGCAATCAAACGCTCTTGGCGCAGTTGGCGCAAATGCAAGCTTTGCCTTGAGCTTGCGCAGGAAGAAGTGCGAGCACTTCAGGGGTAAACACAGCATCCACGCACCAGCAGCGCTCGGGCGCGGCATCCGTGGCTCGAGCCTTTTCCATGGCGCAGGTGTTTGGCGACTGGCATATGGGGCATAGGGTGGGGTCAATGACATTCATTGCGTGAAGCGTATCACCTTAAACGGGTGTCTTCAAGGCAGGGCTGCGCAGCTTTTGCAGGGTTTTTTGAGCCCGTTGTGCCTTTTGCCTGTCGCGTTCAATTTTGAGTGCGTCGCTGGCACGTTTGCTGGTGGCACGCAGCTGGTCCAGCTTCAGTTGCTCGGGTGTTTTGGGTTTCTCAAGCTCAAAGATTCGCATGCATTTATTTATGAGAAAAAAATAAATGCATTTAATTTATACGATCGATGACTTCTTTCCAAGTCATCACATCACCAAATTGTTGGATAAATGTCTCCAGCGTTGCTAGATGCTCCTCATCGGAAAGGGCTGCACAGCAGTCCGACACCATGACCACTTTGAAGTCCAGCATCATTGCATCGCGACCGGAAGATTCGCAACAGACATTGGTCTTGGTGCCGGCGATAAGGATCGTATCGATGCCATAGTTTCGAAGCATTGGTTCAAGCGATGAAGAGCCAGATATAAATGCGCTATAACGATTTTTGGTCACAATCACATCTTCTGTACTTGTCACCAGTTCTCGCCAAACGTGCTGTTTTTCCGGCATCAAACTTATCATTGTTCTATTGCGAACATCATCAGCAACTACGTTGTTGAAGAACATTTCCCAGTCGCTGCGGTCACCTAGGTGGGTATTGGCATGAAGAACCCAAAAAATGGGTACACCTAAGGCGCGAAGTTGTGTACTCAATGAATTTATGTTGGGGACTATGCTTCGAGCTGTAGGCACCTCCGCTGGCGCGCCTTTTTCACAGAAAGTGCTTTGCATGTCAATGACAACCAAAGCGGTGTGTTTCTTTTGAATTGATTCGAACCAATGTTGTTTGCCTCTTCGTTCGGTCAGACGATTTAGGATATGCGGTCGAATATTTACTTTGTGCATCGTTGCTTTCCGGTAATTTTTTGAAGAAAGTGGCTGAATTCAATCAAGAAAATAGATCATGCAAGCGTAGAAATTTTTCTTGCTGCAACTTGAAGACGACTCACATGTAATTTTGCAATTTGATCGGAATTGAAAAGTTTCGAAATCCATACCAGATTGACGCAGCCCAAGACTTTTCGGCCACTCAGAATGGGTACTGCAATTGCTCCTAGTCCATCATCAAATTCTTTCTTGTTTTTTGAATAGTCACCTCCCCAATCCTTGTCTCTGATTGCATAGCCTCGCGTCCTTGTCTCTTCCAAAATTTCGGCAATTCGTTGAGGCCGCTCTAAAAGTTCAAGTCCCATTCCAGGATCCTTTTTCAACTGATTAAGGATGGAGGCGCGTTCTTTTTCAGGACACCAAGCAAGATAAGCTCTACCTGGTGCCGAAAGCAACATGTGAATTCGATAGCCAATTTCAAGCCGATTGAGTGCGAAGTAAGCGCGATTGCGACTTGTCTCACAAAGTTGCATAAAGGTTTTGTTGCGCACTGACACGTCAGATGGCCATCGAACGGCCTCGCACAACTCGTCCAATACTGGCCAGCAACTGCTGCCAAGCGTTCACCAGTTCTTGGTATCTGAATTGAACCATGCTTTTGATGACTAATGCGGTAGCAAGCGTCGCTTTGGCTGCGCCAAATGAACCCTTTTTTTTCGAGAGTACGCAGCAGACGAGTGAGTGTTGCTTTGGGCAGAAGTGTCTACCTGTGTAAATCTCCGGCTGTTATTGCATTTCTGCGCTCAATACATCGAAGAAGGTCTAAGCCTCTTTCCAAGCTGCGCACTGTGATGCCTTCGCTTTCATTCATAGGGAAAACCCTTTATAGCAAAATATTTTGATCATTGAAGCATAAAAAGTGTTACATCTGTTGAAACAGAATGAAATTTCACTTGCTGATGAATCGTTTAGTGAAAAAAATGCAACCAAATCAATCGCCAGGAGACAAAGTGAAAACTGCTTATGTTGTGGGAACCGCCGATACAAAAGGTGAAGAGCTCAAGTACGTCAAAGAAGTTCTGAAGATGGCTGGGGTCAATGCAAAGATCATTGACCTGGGTCCTATCAGTCAGGACTCAAGTGTTGATGTGACTGCCGCTAAGGTTGCGACATTTCATCCCAGAGGCGCAGATGCTGTTCATAAAGAAACTGATCGAGGTCAGGCCGTCACAGCTATGTCGGCGGCGCAAACCGCCAATGAAGGCGTACTCACAGCTCCAGTCAAACTGAAACGCCTCTCCCAGCTCAAAGTGCAGCGGCACAAACCCCAGGTTCTTGGGCGCATGGCTTTGCTCAAGCTTCCACCTCTTGGCAAACCGGTACACGGGGCTTGCGCTACCGCTGTAGCCCATGGCGCGCAATGCCTCAAACAAGGCCTTGACCCCCCGGCGCTCGCGCTTGTTGCGGTGGCTGTCCGCTTTGAGCCAGGTGACAAGCTGCTCCTTGTACGGCTCCAGCACGCTGGCTGTGGCCTGCCGAACAGGGTATTTGGGCTCCACCATCTCCGGTTCGCCCAGCCACTTGGCAGCCGTGTTTCTCGATATCCCAAGCCTGCGACTGGCTTGGCGCACTGACATGCCGTCTCGCAAGACAAGGCGGCGCAATTTACTCAAAGTTCCCACGTTGATCACTCCTGACCACCCTTGCTCAAAAAATAAGCAGGATAGGCCAATGAAGTGGCTCAAATTTGGATGCAAATCCCCGTCAAAGTGGCTCAGTTTTCAATGACAGTCAACATTGAAAGCGCAAAAGATGCCAACAGTGAGTGGTTGGTTCCCAGGTACGCCAAATATCATGGCAGCAACAGCTGCTCTGCTGCCATGAACAAATACCTTTCTGACTTGCAGTTCAGAAGTCACATGTTTCGTCATGCACTCATTGATAGGATGAAGGCATGTAATGACATACCTACGCGGCTTGCAGAAAGCATCACTGGGCACTACAGTGGCGGATCTGCTTTCAATACCTATGGAACTGTTGGCTACACCTTAGAGCAGAAACTTGAAGTGCTCAAAAGAATTGAGATATAGATTCATTTCTCGAGCTGAATGACCTGAGCAGGTTTTTAGTGGATCATTACAACTGGGGCCCAAAAGACGCTTATCGTTAATCTAAACTCTTTTCTCAAAACCGCAAGCTAGCTTGGTTTTCGCATCATCAGTGCAGATCGCTTGCAGCTTGCAACGAGCTCATCTCGCTGGTTAAAACCTCTGTGAGCAAAAATCACAATTCCATTGTCCGGACGTGATTTGCTATCTCTAAGCTCCAACACCTCGGACTCTACGCGCAGCGTGTCTCCATGAAAAACGGGCTTTGGGAATCTGACCTCATCCCAGCCCAGATTTCCAACCGTTGTTCCTAGGGTAGTTTCACCAACCGAAATACCAACGATAAGCCCAAGTGTGAAAGCGCTGTTGACGATGCGCTGACCGAACTCAGTTTGAGTGCGGCAGTATTCTTCATCCAGATGGAGTGCTGCAGGATTGTGTGTCATGGCAGAGAACAGCACGTTGTCCATTTCCGTCACGGTTCTGCGAACGGCATGTTGAAACGTCTGACCAACCGTGAATTGTTCAAAGTAAAGTCCGGCCATTTGAACCTTATTAATATGGTGACATACGATACGCTATGTTACTATAGATGGCGTTAAAATGAAATGAAACCATACAAGTGCCCTTGATGGACAAAATAAACAGAGCAAGCATTTGATGACCCAAGCACCTACCCCCAAGCAAAATAAGGCAGTCAAGACCGCCTTCTTGGAGGAAGAAAATTGGGATGCCCGCCTAGGGTTTCTCATGCACGATGTCTCACGGCTTCGCCGAAGTGTTTTTGATGAATTCATGAAGCCTTTGGGTGTCACCCGTTCTCAATGGTGGGTGCTTGCGTACCTTTCTAGGCATGACGGCATGATCCAAAGCGATTTGGCCAATGTTCTTGAGCTTGGAAAAGCTGCTTTGGGCGGATTGATTGACCGGTTGGAGGCGGGCGGTTTTATCATGCGACGGCCTGACGAATTGGATCGACGGGTGAAGCGGATTTTTTTATCAACCAGCGGGGTCCAATTGATCAAGGAAATGGTCAAGAGCAGTCATCACATGAGCGAACGCATGCTCAAGGATATGTCTACAGCAGATAGGAATCGTTTGGTGGAGTTGTTGACCCATGTCAAGCGTAATCTGGCTAGCATACGTAGTCAAAATGGTATCGAAAGTGATCCGGAATGACTTCCCAGATTTGAGAGCTGATTGGACTACCCAGAGAACTTCACATCAAGCGCCAATCAATCTGATCAAGCGTTTACCCATATTATTTCCGGCGTATAAATCGGCTATAGAACCTGGAGCATTCTCCAGGCCATCAACTATTTCCTCGCGGTATTTGAGTTGGCCGAGACGAACAAAGCTCGACAGTCGAGTCACAGCTTCCTCATACCGATGCTCATAGTCCCAAATCAGAAAACCATGCATTGACGCTGACTTGTTTAACAAATGCCGCTCTACCCTGGGCCCCATTGGCCATTCATCCCAATTGGATACCGATGCTGTGCCACAAACGATGACGCGAGCATTTTTGTTGAGTAGACGCATCACAGCATCGTTGATCGTCCCCCCAGTGTTGTCATGGAAAACATCCACACCGTTAGGACAGGCTTTAACCAGGTTTTGCTCAAAGTCGGGAGCTTTGTAGTCAAGCGCAGCGTCAAAGCCGAACTCTTCAATGCATTGCTCACATTTGATTGATCCACCGGCGATACCAACGGTGCGGCAACCAGCCAGTTTGGCTATTTGACCAACTGCCGAACCCACCCCACCTGCCGCAGTGGAGACGACTACGGTGTCCCCAGGCATGGCACGTGCCAATTCTTTGAAAGAAAACCAGGCCGTGACTCCATTGATCCCAAGTACGCCCAAGGAAAGCGAAAGGGGTAAATCAGAATCCTTAAATTTGCGTCTAATACCTTGACCGCTGCTCAGCGCATATTCTTGCCATCCGAGCATGCCCATAACAGCATCACCCTCTCTGTAGTCTGGATGCCGAGAGGCAATCACATGACCGGCACTAAAGCTGCGCATCAGCTCTCCAATGCCAACCGGTGCTGCATAATTTTGTGTCGCATTGACCCAGCCACGCATGGCCGGTTCAATGGAAAGGAATTCGTTGCGAACCAGAAATTGACCATCTGCTGGTGCGACAACAGGCACTTGCTCTATTCGAAAGTGCTCCGAAAGTGGAATGCCCACAGGTCGCGAGGCGAGCACAACACGTCTAGCGGTGTTAGGGTAGGACATGGGTAACTCCGGTCAAATTAGATGAATCACTAAGAATTGAAATAAAGTATGCAAGCTTAAGATATGAATGCTGTCAGAGGTCATTGGTATGCATGTTACTTTTCGAATTCTGAGTAAGTCATCGAAAAGTAATGATTGACTTTGCTAATGTCTGTATGGCTCCAGCGTGAGATGTTAATCATTACATCAGAAGATTTTGGATCGATCGCTTATCGAATGGTGAAACCGCCATCGGCCATCAGCAAAGAGCCAACCGAGAAACTCGCGCGTGGGGACAGCAAAAAAGCAATGGCGTGAGCGATCTCCTCGGGCTGACCCAACCTAGCCGCAGGATGAGCGCCAGCTATGGCTTCACGCTCGCCTGCTGTGAGCACATTGAGTAACGGCGTGTCGATATAGCCCGGGCCTACCGCATTGATGCGCAATCCCTGAGCAGCATAGGCCAGCGCTGCGCTTCGCGTCAAGCCCAGCACAGCATGCTTGGCCGCGGTGTATGCCGGCGAAACAGCTGAGCCCACTTGAGACAGAACCGAAGCTATGTTGACAATGGCGCCGACGTTGGGATCCTGCAATAAATGGGGGATTTGGTATTTCATTGCATAAAAAACACTGTTGAGATTGACGTCAAGCACCCGGTGCCAATCCGCTATAGGCTGATCAACCAAGGGTACACGGGTGCCACTGATACCAGCGTTATTGACCGCCAGGTGTAGTCCGCCAAAGGCGTTCACAACTGCGTTAACTGTCTGTTCTACTACTGATGCATCGCTGAGGTCGGCTTGCCAAGCCATCGCTTGTGCGCCAGAAGCCCTGAGCTCTGCAGCCAAACTTTCAACCCCTTCTGCATGAATGTCGATCAGTGCCAAATGCGCGCCACTTTGGGCAAGTAGGCGTGCAGTAGAACGTCCTATACCTGAGGCAGCACCGGAGATCCAGGCTATGCGGTCTTCAAACTCTTTAGATGGGCTCATGCGGCCATCATTTCACAGCTGCAGGTTGCACTTTGAATATTCGGACCATGAATTCGCCGACAACACCTTTGGGCAGCATCACAACCATCACAACAAACACGAAACCTTGCATCACAGGTACCCATTGCGCATAACCTTGCAGGTAACTTTGCATGGTCAGGATGAAGCCAGCGCCAACCAGGGGACCAAAAACTGTACCTATGCCACCGACCAGAGTCATCAAAATCACCTCGCCTGAGTTTCCCCATCCCACATCAACCAACGTAGCAAGTCGAAAAACAAGAACTTTTAGTGCGCCAGCCAAGCCGGCGAAAGCGGCCGATATAACAAAAGCAATGAGTTTGTATTGGTCTACTGGGTATCCGAGGGAAATGGCGCGCTGTTCATTGTCCCGAATCGCACGCAACACCTGACCATAGGGTGAATGAATGATGCGATAAATGAGAGCAAAGGAGAGGAAAAAAGTTACCGCTACAACATAATAAAGTGTGCGATCGTCACTGATATCAATGACGCCAAATATCGGCCGCCGCGGAATGGCGGAAATTCCATCATCTCCACCCGTGAATGGCGCATTGACACAAAAAAAGTAAAACATCTGGGCCAAGGCCAAAGTAATCATGGCGAAATAAATGCCCTGCCGACGGATAGAAACCAAACCCACGATCAGACCTGCTGTGGTAGCAAATGCCATACCCAGCAACACAGCCCATTCGGTATTCCATCCCCAGGCTTTGAGTGCGTACCCTGTGACATAAGCAGCACCTCCGAAAAACAGTGCATGGCCAAACGACAACAAACCTGCTTGCCCAAACAATAAATTAAAGGCTGATGCAAATAAAGCGAAACACAACAATTTGGTGACAAATATTGGGTATGCGACCAAGGGTGCAACAGCCAACACCAACGCCAAAAGGGTGAAAATCAGTTTGGAATGATGACGCATGAATGCCACGCTCAAATGTGCAATGCTTTGATCAGGGCTGTCGGCCAAAAAGGCCTGTTGGTTTGGCCAAAATTACAATAGCCATCACCAGAAAAATCACTACGCTGGACGCCGGTGGGTAGTAGACCTTAGTTAAGGATTCCAACAACCCAAGTGCGAAGCCTGTCACTATGGAGCCCATGATCGATCCCACGCCACCAATCACCACCACTGCAAAAACCGTGATGATCAGCCCAGAACCCATAGAAGGTTTGACTTGGTCGATTGGGCCGGCAAGAACGCCGGCCAAGGCTGCAAGGGCTACTCCAAAGGCGTACGTCATGGTCATCAAGTGTGGAACTGGTATGCCAAAGGTGCGTACCAATTCTGGGTTATCTGTTGAGGCTCGAAGGTATGCACCCAGTCGTGTGCGCTCAATCGCCCACCACGTGACCAAACAAGCACTGAGTGAAGCCACCACCACCCAGCCACGGTAATAAGGCAAAAACATAAAGCCCAGGTCCACGCCACCAGGCATTGGGTTGTCGTAAGGTTTACCTGAAGAACCATAAACGACAGCTAGCGTGCCTTCAATCATCTGGGCGAGGCCAAATGTAAGTAGCAACTGAAACAGATGGTTCATTTCATACAAACGTTTTAACAACAACCGCTCTACCAAGGCGCCTAAAACAGCCATCACAAGGGGCATGATGACCAGACTTACCCAGTAGGGAATCTTGAAGTAATTCAGCAGCATCCAAGCACCAAATGCTCCGAGAGTGAACTGCGCACCATGGGTAAAGTTGATCACCCGCAGCATGCCAAAAATCACCGTTAATCCGAGGCTGAGAACTGCATAAAACGCGCCGTTGATGAGCCCTAGCGTCAACTGGCCCATTAATGCTGGCAATGGAATTCCGAAAATATCTGTCATGTTGATGGCCTAAACACCAAGATATTTCTGCAGACGTCCCGGCTCTGCGAGTAGCTCGTCATTTGAAAATTGGGCGACCACGCAGCCGTGTTCAACCACGTAATGAAGATCAGCTACGGACATTGCAAAGTCAAGCCGCTGCTCTACCAAAAGCACGGTATACCCTCGCCGCTTTAACTCTTGAATCACATCCCCGATTTGCTGGACAATCACAGGGGCTAACCCTTCAGTGGGTTCATCTAGAAGAAGTATTTTGCAGCCGTTGCGCAAAATCCTGGCAATCGCCAACATTTGCTGCTCGCCGCCTGACAGTTTGGTTCCTGGGCTGTTGAAGCGCTCTGCCAAACGAGGGAACATTGCAATCACTTCATCGGTGGAAAACCCACCTGGCATCAGAACCGGAGGCAACATCAGGTTTTCGCGCACATTTAGAGAGGGGAAAATTCCCCTCTCTTCTGGGCAATAGGCAATTCCAATAGGTGAGATACGCTCAGGTGGTAAGCCGATAGTCTCTTTTCCGTTGATACGTATCGAGCCAACACGCTGACGCAGCAGTCCCATGATGGCACGAAGCGTAGTGGTTTTTCCAGCACCGTTTCGCCCTAAGAGTGTGACCACTTGTCCAGCCGGAACACGGAGGTCAATACCATGCAAGACATGGGAGGGGCCATAGTAGCCTTGCAACCCTTTTATTTCTATGGCTGCGCAAGTCGCCGTCATGAAGGCACCTTGCACCCAATATATGCTGCCATAACGCGCTCGTCCTGGGAAACCTTTTCGTAACTACCCTCGACAAGGACTTCACCCCCGACCAATACAGTGATTCGATCAGCCAAATCAGCCACCACACCTAAGTTGTGTTCAACCATGAGAATCGTTCGCGTGCGTGAAACGCGCCGAATCAGTTGTGCTGTTGCACTCACATCTTCCAATCCCATGCCAGAAGTGGGCTCATCGAGCAACAGCATTTCCGGGTCCAATGCCAGCGTAGTTGCAATTTCAAGCGCACGCTTGCGACCATACGACAGTTCACCTGCCACGGTATCTGCGGCCTCTTGCAGTCCCACATCTGTCAGCAAGGCCATGGCGGGCTCGGTGAGCGAAGCCAAGGCCTTGTCTGAGCGCCAAAAATGAAATGTTCCCCCATGGGTTCGCTGAAGAGCGACACGGATGTTGTCTAAAACTGTGAGGGTAGGAAAAATAGCTGAAATTTGAAAACTTCGTACCATCCCCAGGCGAGCAACACTGGCCGGCGACATCTGTGTGATGTCACGGCCTTTGAAGTAGATTCGCCCAGATGTTGGTTCAAGCACCTTGGTCAGCAAGTTGAAGCAAGTGGTTTTGCCCGCTCCATTGGGCCCAATCAATGCATGAATATGTCCTCGCTGAATGCTCAAGTCAACGCCTTTGACCGCAGAGAATCCAGCGAATTGTTTGGACAACCCGCGGACTTCTACCAATGTATTTGGATCAGAGGCGTTTTGCGTCACGCTTGACTCACTTCACCAGAGAACAAACGGTTTTGTCGGCTGGCTGAAAGGCTTGATTAGCTGGAATGGTTGCGGCCAATGCGTACAAATCCCATTCACCTTTCGACTCGGCCGGCTTCTTCACGCGAAAGACGTAGCCCTCACGAATGACACGACCGTCTTCGCGGATAGTTCCATTTTTAGTCATCAGATCATTGATAGGCGTAGACTTCATTATTGCTAATACGGCTGCAGTGTCATCGGTGCCTGCTGCCGCAACGGCTTTGAGGTAATGCTGCACAGAGCCATACACCGAGGCTTGGATGAAGTTGGGCATTTTTCCAAAACGTGTTTGATAGCGTTTGGCGAAAGCTCGGGTTTGATCGTTTTGATCCCAGTAATATGGCTCGGTCACATACAAATCCTGGGCATTGTTCAGGCCTAAGGCTTTGACATCGTGAAGGGTTAAGCTCAACGCAGCCAAGCGCTGGCCGCGTTTACGAAGACCAAACTCTTCAGCTTGCTTGATCATTGCGGCTGCATGCGAGGTCGTGGTGGCCAAAGCTATCACATCGGCCTTGGAAGCTTGGGCTTGAAGCAATTGCGATGAAAACTCAAAGGAGCTGAGGGCATGTGTTGTCGAGCCGACCACTTTGCCCCCTCTGGTTTCGATCATTTCGGTGGTATCGCGTTGAACATTTTTCCCGTATGTGTAGTCAATTGTGATGAAGTACCAAGTCTTACCGCCAGCATCAATACTGGCTTTCACTGCGCCAAGCGCTTGTGAGTAATTGTTATATGCCCAGTGAATACCGTTGGGAGAGCAATTTTTGCCCGTGATATCAGAACTAGCAGAGCTGTTGAAAATCACGATGCGATTTTTTTCCTTGGCCAAATCTTGCACACCTAATGCCACGGTGGTGATGCCAATGTCAAATATGACGCGTACTCCCGAGTCATACCATTGGCGTGCCATAGTCAAGCCAACATCGGGCTTGTTCATGTGGTCGCCTTCAAGAAATTCAATGGGACGGTTGAGCACACGTCCGCCAAAGTCTTCGATCGCCATTTTGGCAGCGACCACCGATCCTGGACCTGAGAGGTCGGCTACAAAGCCAGACATGTCTGTGAGAAGACCAATCTTGAGTGGATTAGGGGCTTGAGCCCATGCACCCGTTGTCGCTATCGCAAGTGAAGCGGCAGTGCACGCGGCCAGGGTAAGTCTTCGTGTTGCGCTGCAAAATCCATTGCTTTTTTTCGATTTCATTTTCATTTCTCCTTGGCTATTTAGGTTGGTTGGAATCCAGGGCGGGATTGTGATGGTTTAAGCGTGATGAACGTATTTCATGTGCTGGAAACTTTCAAGTCCTTCGGGACCGCCTTCGTGGCCGTAGCCGCTGTCCTTGAGACCGCCAAATGGTGCTTCAATGGCAGATACGGCAAACGTGTTGATGCCAATGCCCCCAGCTTGTAATTCTTCGCTGACCGTGGCAGCAGTGGCGGCAGACTGTGTGAACAAATAAGCGGCCAAGCCGAAAGGCGTGTTGTTGGCGGCTGCCAAGCCGTCCTCTAACGTAGAGAATCGGCGCACCAAAGCTATGGGACCAAAGGGCTCGTTATGCATGGCCTTTGCTGAAAGTGGTACTTCGCTGATTAACGTGGGTTGAAAGAAATTTCCACGCTCGCCAATGCGTTTTCCGCCTGTTTTTAACTGTCCACCCTCCAATAAGGTGTCTGCCACCATGAACTCCATGGCGCTAAGTCGACGCGAATTTGCTAGTGCTCCCATTTGATTGGCGCTATCCAAACCTGGTCCAACTTGAAGGGTATTGAGCGCTTTTGAAAAGCTGGCAACAAAAGCGTCGTGAATTCCATCTTGAACCAAAAATCTGGTGGGTGATGTGCAGACCTGTCCCGCATTACGTGTTTTACCGATGACACAAGTAGCCACTGTACGGTCGAGATCAGCATCGTCAAAAATAAGCACTGGGGCATGACCTCCTAGCTCCAATGTGCAAGGCTTGGGTCCTACACTGGCCATGCTTGCAAGTTCACGGCCTACGGCTGTAGAACCAGTGAATGTCACCTTTCGTATGATGGGTGATTTAATCAGATAACTTGAGATTTCAGATGGCACACCCATCACCATATTTAGCACTCCAGCTGGCAATCCAGCATCAGTCAATGCTTGTGCCAGCAACAGTGCGGAAACGGGTGTTTCTTCTGATGGTTTCAAAATGATGCTGCAACCGGCTGCCAAAGCGGGCGCAATTTTTCGTGCTGGCAGAAGTGCAGGAAAATTCCAAGGCGTTAAGGCAACTACTGGCCCCAGGGGTTGCGGGATGGCCAATTGCCGTGTGCCGCGAACGCGCGATGGAATGACTCGGCCATAGGACCGCAATCCCTCTTGTGCATACCACTCAAACGTTTCTGCGCAAAGTGTGAATTCCATGCGCGATTCGGCCAAGGTCTTTCCTTGTTCCATGGTCATGATCCGAGCCATGTCTTCAACGCGGTCTCTGATCAAGGTAGAAGTGCGCATGAGTACGGCGGCGCGTTCTTGTGGCGATTTGAAGCGCCACAGGTCAAAGGCCACAGAAGCCGCAGAAAGTGCATCATCCAAGTCTTGCTGGCTTGCACGTGGGACTTCAGCAAGTACTTCACCGGTAGCCGGGTTGCGCACTTCGCAGGCCATACCCATGCCGCCTTCGCGCCATTCGCCAGCAATATATTGCCTGACTGAAGGAAATCCACTTCTGTCTCTAGCGTTCATCAAGCCCTCACTCAGATTTATTCAACAAAGCATATCGTACGCATCAATACGTCATATTGGGTCTAACCCTAGTTTCGGATACATGCATACAGTTGACTTGCATACGATATGGGGGTAGCATTTCCCTTGATTTGCCGGTCTGCTCGGCGACGAACTGTGGGGTCCCACCATGGCATTGCATCCATTTATCAAAAAAATGTTGGATTCGGCAAGTGCTGCAAACCGGCCAGCACTTTCAGCGGGTACGCCTGAGCAAGCCCGCGACTTTGTTGCAGCAACTCGCTCGGCACTGGGTGCCGGCCCGGAGGTAGGTGTCGTGCGTGACCTGACGATTCCTACCCGAGGGGGGAAAGTCATGGCGCGCTTATACCGAACACAAAGTCAAGATGAGCCTGGATTGGTGGTCTATTTCCATGGTGGCGGATGGGTGTGCGGTTCGATAGATGATTTTGAAGTCCTCACCCGTGCATTGACACAAAAATCAGGATGTGCCGTTTTGTCGGTTGACTATCGTTTAGCGCCAGAGCATGCGTTCCCAGCAGGACTGGAAGATGCTAAAGACGCAATTGTCTGGGCCCATGATAATTTGGTCAATTTGATTGGGCGTCCCGGCAGATTGGTGGTGGCAGGGGACAGTGCTGGTGCCAATCTTGCAACCGTGGCTGCCGCCGATCTGCAAAAGCGATGCGCAATTGCCTTGCAATGTCTGTTCTACCCAGTAACGGATTCGAATTTCAACCGTCAAAGCTATTTATCGCACGGGATGGGATTGCCTCTGACCAAAGCCGACATGGAATGGTTTTTCCACCACTATGCTGACAAAGCCCATTGGAAGAGGTATGACATTGCGCCGATCCACAACCCTGAATTGGCCAATAGCCCACCCGCTTGGATTGCAGTGGCCGAATATGACGTGCTGCACGATGAGGCTGTGGAGTATGGGGAGCAACTGCGGAAAGCTGGTGTTCCAGTCTCTCTTGAGCTTGTAAAGGGCCTTTCACATGGCTTTGCACGCCTGCTGAACTTGCTTCCGGAAGCCGACGAAGTGGTGAATAAAGCCGCAATTGCTATTAGGCATAGTTGCACCTCGAATCAAGCGGCTTAATAATATGGAGAACTAGACAGGTATGAAATATCCGCCTACGAAACACTTTTTTAATTGAATTGTTTGGCCCCAAGTGTGAGTAAATTGCACTTTTGGCTTTTCGAAATTCAGCTAGAACGCTTTGCCAGACACTGTCTGACTAACTGTAAATATTGGGTTAAAGATAAATGAATTTCTCAGAGACACAAGACCAGACCGCTATAAGAGTTGCAGTCCAAGATATTTGTCAGTCCTTTGATGATGAATACTGGTTAAATAAAGACCGGGAAGGCGGATTCCCAATGGACTTCTACCGGGCCATGGCAAGTGCAGGGTGGTTGGGCATAGCCATGCCGCAGGAATATGGCGGAGCGGGTTTGGGGATTTTGGAGGCTTGCATCATGATGGAGGCCGTATCGGCTTCAGGTGCTGGGATGTCTGGGGCATCATCCATCCACATGAATGTTTTTGGCCTGCACCCCGTTGTAGTTTACGGCACTCCTGAGCAAAAACGCTGCTGGCTTCCCCCCATCATTAAAGGAGAGGTTCAGGCTTGTTTTGGTGTGACAGAGCCCAATACAGGGCTCAATACACTCAAGCTCAAGACCTTCGCTTCCCGCCAAGGTGACCACTACGTGGTGAAAGGGCAAAAAATTTGGATATCAACGGCTCAGATCGCTCACAAAATATTGTTATTGGCGCGGACAACCAAAATTGAGGATGTGAAAAACCCAAAACACGGTCTGAGCTTGTTCTATACGGATCTGAATCGTGACAAGGTACAGGTGCGAGAAATTGAGAAAATGGGCCGTAAAGCCGTCGATTCGAACGAATTGTTCATTGATGGCTTAGAGATACCCAAAGAGGATCTCATCGGGGAAGAAGGTCGTGGCTTTGAGTACATCTTGCACGGTCTTAATCCTGAGCGTGTTCTTTTAGCCGCGGAAGCAGTGGGCTTGGGCACAGTCGCTTTGCAACGCGCAACGCGTTATGCAAATGAAAGAGTGGTGTTTGATCGCCTCATCGGTATGAACCAAGGTGTGCAACATCCCCTTGCACAACGCTGGGTTGAGTTGCAAGCGGCACGGTTGATGTATCAGCGTGCTGCATGGCTTTATGATCAAGGACTACCCTGTGGTCCCGAATCGAATGCGGCCAAATATTTATGCGCTGAGGCCGGCTTCAGCGCATGCGAAACAGCCGTACTCACCCACGGTGGATTTGGCTATGCCAAGGAATACCACGTTGAGCGCTATTTACGAGAGGCCATGCTTCCACGCATTGCACCCATATCGCCTCAATTGATTTTGTGCAACATCGCTGAAAAAGCACTTGGCCTGCCCAAATCTTATTGATCAAAATAGACGGTCAGATTAGGCTTTTTCTTGAGGGAACAGAATTTGTTCTCAACTGAAATCGACAGCGCCGCATTGCGCCATTGATTTAATTTCATCTTCCCCAAATCCAAGTTCACGCAATATTTCAGATGTATGTTGGCCCAACATGGGTGGCGCTTGCCTCATCGCAGTCCGTTCGCCATTGAACCGGATGGGTTGGGCTACAGACCGTAACTCTCCGAGTTGTGGGTGGGTGTAGTCAAAAATCATCCCGCTGGCCTTGGTGTGAGGGTGCGAGGAAAGCTCTCCCAAGGAGTGCAAGGGTGAACATGGTATGCCTCGTGCTGAAAGTAGATCAATCCACACATCTCGCGGTCGTGTGCGCAAAACCTCTTGAACTTTGGCAACAGTTATTTCGCGGTTAGCGACTCTATCGGGGTTGGTCAGAAAACGTGGATCATTGACCATGTCTTGCAAACCTGCCACTTCGCAAAAAGCGACCCACAAAGTCTCATTGGCAACACCCAGGATGAGGGGTTTATCCAGTGTTTGAAAAGCCTCATAAGGGCACAATGACTCATGTCCTGATCCAGGTTTTTCAGGCTCGGTTCCGCGCTCCCAGAAACTTTGTAAAAAGTATCCTAAAAAACCTGTTGCTGTGTCAAAAAGTGAGACTTCAACGCGCCCACCTCTACCCGTGCGCTCTCGTTCAAGCAGTGCTGCTTGAATGCCAATCAGTGCGTGCAATCCTGTTGCTTGGTCAACAGGAGAGAAGGGGCTTCGAACAGGGGGGCCATCTCGCTCACCTGTGATGGACAACATGCCGCAAAACGCCTGAAGTATGACGTCATAGCCTTTGCCGTTTTTCATCGGACCCGACGAACCGAAACCGCTGATGCTGCAACAAACTGCCCGAGGGTTGAGTTCTGCTAAGCGGTGTGCGCCTAAGCCCAGTCTTTCTGCGACACCAGGACCAAAACTGTCGATCACTACATCTGCACCGCGTACCAGGCGCTCAACTGCTTCACGTCCTTGTGCTTTGCGTAAATCCAGTGCAATACTCCGCTTGTTACGGTTCGCACTTAAAAAAATTGCACCCGTAGCGGCTGAATCATGGTTTTTACGCAAGGGAGGCCATGCGCGTGTATCGTCGCCCGTCTCCAGAGGTTCAAGCTTTATCACCTCTGCTCCCATGTCTCCCAAGTACTGAGCACACAGTGGACCAGCCAAAACTTTGGACAGGTCCAGAACTTTTAGGCCGGCCAAAGGGCTTGGTGTCATGTTTTCTCCGTGAGTAGATTAATTTGTGTGCTAGCATATCATATGCTGATCTAAATGCCACGACCCATAATTGAGTTCATTCATCAAGGAGATTACCCATGAGTGCTTGGGCCATTGTTGCCAATAACGAACCATTGCAAGTAATAGATCAAGTGCCATTGCAGGCTCATGGGTCAGAAGTCGTGCTCGAGGTCACGCATGCTGGCGTTTGTCACTCCGATTTGCATCTTTGGCATGGTTATTACAACATGGGCAGCGGCAAAAAAATGATGCTCGCGGACCGCGGAGTCACCTTGCCAAGGGTTCCCGGTCATGAAGTCGTGGGTCGTGTGGTTCGTATCGGTCCAGACGCACATGGCGTGAGGGTAGGGGACCAGCGCATCGTCTTTCCTTGGCTTGGTTGTGGGCATTGCGAGGTTTGTCAAGCTGGGCAAGATAATTTATGTAATCAACCCTTTGCTTTGGGCGTTCGACAAGATGGTGGCTATGGCAAAGAGGTGAAAGTGCCGCACCCACGCTTTTTAGTTGACTTTGGTGATGTCGATCCGGCCTTCGCTGCCACCTTGGCTTGCTCTGGAATAACGGTTTATTCAGCTATACACAAGTTGATGCCTTTAGCGCCCGATAAGCCAGTGGTGTTATTTGGCGCTGGTGGTCTTGGACTTGCCGCCATCGGCATGCTGATGGCCCTAGGTCATCAAAATATCGTATCCGTCGATATCAGTGCAGAAAAGCGAGCCATAGCTTTAGAAATGGGTGCGACGCAGGTGATTGATGGTGGGGCATCCAACTTGGTTCAGGCAATCATCGATGCCACAGGCGGTCCAGTGAAGGCCGCAATGGATTTTGTGAATATCTCCTCCACATCTGAGGTGGGGCTGGAGATTTTGGCTAAAGATGGGCGATTGGTTCTGGTGGGCGTTGGTGGTGGAGAGTTGGTTTTGTCGCTGGCTGGGATGATTTTCAGGCCACGTTCAGTGATGGGTAGCATGACGGGCAATCCCCAAGATTTGCGCGACGTTGTTGAGCTCGCAAAGTCTGGCAAGCTCAAGCCATTGCCTATTACCCGCATGCCCAAAGAACAAGCCAATGCGGCCATTACGGCCCTCAACGAGGGAAGGGCAAGGGGTCGCATTGTTTTGGTCGGCTGATCAGAAATCCTACTTGAAAGCGTTGAAGGGAAAAATAATGGGATTTGAAAAAAACCTGTCGTGCTAATTAGATAAGGACAAGGAGCCGTGAAAAAAAATCTTTTCTCAGCCTTTTTGGGATAGCAGGCATTATTTTTTGTCTTTCCGTAGAGGCGCAAAATTTCCCTAACAAGCCCATCACCTTGGTTGCGCCTTTCCCCGCAGCCTCGGTGACTGACAGTGTCACGCGGACTGTGGCCAGGGCATTGGGGGAATTCATAGGCCAACCAGTGGTTGTCGAAAACAAAGCGGGTGCCCAAGGAACGATAGGCGCCGCGTTCGTTGCCAGTGCAAAACCTGATGGACACACACTTTTGGTGAGCTCTTCGGTCATGTTTGTGGCGAAAGGCCTATTCAAAAATTTGCCTTACGACCCAGTAGAAAGTTTTGTGCCGGTAGCGGGATTGGGATCTACAGCGATGCTTTTTTTGGTTGCCCAATCATCACCCATTAAAAATATGGCCGACTTGGCGAAGGAGGCCAAGTTCAGCAAACAAGCAGTGAGCATGGCGTACGGCTCACCGAGCGGGCAAGTTGCCGTCTCGCTGTTTTCAACGGTGACGCAGACCGAACCCATCGCGGTGAGTTACCGCGGAATTCCACAAGCCATAACTGACATGTTGAGTGGGCAAGTTCAAGTTGCAGTAGTCGATATTGGAAGTGGCATGGTCCAAGTGAGCGCACAGAAAGCACGCGCTTTGGCCATATCTGCAGAAAACCGATCCACCAGTGCACCTCTGGTTCCAACTTTGCAAGAAGCTTTCCCGCTTGCTAAAGGCTCTCTCGAAACCATTATTGCCGTACAAGCGCCTGCTGGAACACCTGCGCTTGTCATTGAAAGGCTAGAGGCTGCTTTTCAAAAGGCAACACCTATATATCACTCATCACTGTTAATCTATTGAACTGTGATGGTGTTGTTTGAAATATCATCATCAGTCGAGCACAAGTTTGAACCGTAGTCAACGTTTCTGAACAATGTTTGACTCAATCTAAAAAACTTCAATTAATTATCTAGGGGAAAGTCAATGTCAACAATTAGAGATCTTTCGCAAGATGCTGAAGCTGAGTCCCATCAGTCTTTTGATGTTGTTATTGTTGGTGCAGGCTTTGCAGGTTTGTACATGCTCTACAGGTTGCGCGAGCTTGGTTTGCGTGTCCAGGTGTTTGAGGCAGGTGGCAATGTTGGCGGCACTTGGTTTTGGAATCGATATCCAGGGGCACGCTGTGATGTGGAAAGCATGGAGTATTCCTATTCATTTTCTGAAGAGCTGCAACAAGAGTGGAATTGGACTGAACGGTATGCCACTCAACCCGAAATTCTTTCCTACATCAATCATGTGGCAGATCGATTTGATTTACGGCGACATATTAAATTCAACACGCGAGTCCAGTCTGCTTTTTTCGATGAGACCAAATCACTTTGGAGCATACAGGCTGACGGCACATCTATGAAAGCAAGCTTTTGTGTCATGGCCACTGGGTGCCTTTCAGCCGCTAAGGCTCCTGAAATTGAAGGGCACGATCGTTTTGATGGAGAAACATACCATACCGGGTTATGGCCAGACACAGAATTTAATTTCACTGGAAAAAAAGTAGGCGTCATTGGTACAGGCTCCTCCGGTGTTCAACTGATTCCAGAGGTCGCCCAACAATCAAAAGAGCTTTATGTTTTTCAAAGAACACCTACATTCAGTTTGCCAGCAGGAAATCGACCTTTGAACTCTGCAGAGGTCAGCGATATCAAACGAAGCTATACCGACCTGCGAAAACGTGCACGCATTTCTCCAACGGGGGTTGCCAGCTATCCAGTTCCAACGCAATCAGCTCTCGAAGCCTCCCCGGATGAGCGAGAGATTGCATATGATGTGCGCTGGCGTATTGGTGGAACAGCTTACACACGAACTTACAACGACATCATGCTGAACGCGCAGGCCAATCAAACGGCTGCAGATTTCGCTCGACAAAAAATTAAAGCAAGAGTCAGGGATCCTGAAGTTGCTGAAGCGCTTACACCTAAAGATGTGATGATTGGTACAAAGCGGTTGTGTTTGGACACAGAGTATTTTGAAACCTATAACAAGCCGCATGTCAAACTGATCGACATCAAAAATACACCGATTACAGAAATCACTTCCAAAGGTATCCGAACAAGCCAGACTGAATACATCTTAGATGTCTTGATATTCGCGACCGGCTTTGATGCAATGACCGGTTCCATATTGAAAGTGGACATACGCACAAGTTCTGGGTTATCGCTGGCAAAAAAGTGGAAAGAGGGCCCGAAAACTTACTTGGGGTTGATGACCGCAGGGTTTCCAAATTTATTCATGATTACTGGTCCTGGCAGTCCATCGGTTTTAAGCAATATGGTCGTTTCCATTGAGCAACATGTTGAGTGGATTTCTGACTGCATGGCTTCTATGCGCTTGAATGGTCGATTACAAATTCAGGCGACTTCATCTGCCGAAGATGACTGGGTTCATCATGTCAATGAGCTCTCCAACGGTACGCTTTTCCCGCTTGGAAACTCTTGGTACTTGGGTGCCAATGTGCCTGGAAAGCCACGCGTTTTCATGCCCTACGTTGGTGGTGTTGGACGCTATAGAGAAATTTGCACCGATGTTGCCTCAAATGATTACAAGGGATTCGAATTTAAAAATACCTGATCTTTCATCTGCTTTAAACCTCAAGCGTAATAACTGTGGCCATCACAATGCATAAACGCCATATACTTTGTCTGTTCTGAATGTCTGCTGAGGTTTTCACAGAGGTTCAAAACACCCAAGCGTAAAGAGTCTTTACGCTTGATGTCCTATAAGTTCTAATTTCACAGAAAACTAGTACTTTGTAATTCTCCAATATACTACAACTATACTACTTTGAAACTTTTTCAATTGGGCTAAGTTGTTGATATACATATGGAAAGTGGCAAAATGCCGGAGTCTTCACACGGCGG
>Ga0214917_10000924_pt1 | contig 38354 bp, 17 predicted proteins | sample LL_1208_BB_MetaG_FD_177983 | JGI IMG/M metagenome (GOLD analysis project Ga0214917, IMG submission 177983) | Freshwater microbial communities from Lake Lanier, Atlanta, Georgia, United States - LL_1208_BB | ecosystem: Environmental > Aquatic > Freshwater > Lake | place: USA: Georgia | collected... | reverse complement strand
CCATGTACTTCACGCATGCATCGAGCGTCGCCTTGCAGACGCCCATGATGTTGTAGCCCGGCACCACCTTCTCACCGCCGAAGTAGGTGAGCGTGAGGATCGACGCGTTCGGTGCGAGGATCGGCCGTGCGAGCCGCGCGACGGCCAGCAGGCTGTAGGCGCTCGTCTCCATCGCCGTGCGGAAGCCCTCGCGGCTGCACATCGTCGTCTCCCCCTTGAGATCCTCGAGGGGCGCGTAGGCGATCGAATGGACGAGGAAGTCGATCGTGCCGAACGCCTCCCGGGTGCGGTCCACCACCGCCGCGATCTGGTCGTCGCTCGACACGTCCATCGGCACGAGAAACACGGCATTCGGCTCGGGATCCGTGAGCTGGGCGACGCGGCGACGGTTGCGCTGCCGCTCGTCGTCGGGGCGGTCGGGCAGGTGCGAAAAGCCGACGCGGCCCCCCTCGGCGAGCACCTCCTTGGCGATCGCCCACGCGATCGAATGGTCGTTCGCCACCCCGAGCACGAGGCCCTTCATGCCGTCGAATCGTCCCATCGCGTCGCTCCGAGGTGAGGGGGGCGGCGGCCGGGAGCGCCACCGGACGGACAGCGGCCGGCGGCAGTCCGGCGCCTGGCCGAAGAGCGGAAATGTACCGGCTCATCCGCAAAGCCTCAACGCGAGTCCACGAGCCGGTCGTCGGGCGACGACGGGCCCGAACGGTGAGCGACGCTGCTTGCCGCTGACGACGAACGCGGGTACAACGCCCTCGAGGCCCCGTTAGCTCAATTGGTCAGAGCATCTGACTCTTAATCAGAGGGTTCTAGGTTCGAGTCCTAGACGGGGCACTCCCTCTCTTTCGCGCCAGGCTGCAGCCGGGTGTGATCGTCCTGCTCCCGTGACCGCCTCAGGCCACGCCTCGCATCCGGACGCGCCATGCTCCTCACGCGCAGTTGGGCGGCGATCGTGCTGGCCGCGCTCCTCTTCTCCACCGGCGGCGCGGCGATCAAGGGGAGCGAGCTCTCGGCATGGTGGATCTCGGTCGGCCGGTCGGCGATCGCGGCCGCCGTGATCCTCGCGATCCTGCCCGAGTCGCGTCGGCTCGGCAGTCCCCGGGTCTGGGTCGCCGGCGTGGCGTACGCCGCCACGCTCGTGAGCTTCGCGTTCGCCACCAAGCTCACCACGGCCGCCGCCGCCATCTGGCTGCAGGCGACGGGCCCACTCTACCTGCTGTTCCTGGCGCCGCCTCTGCTCGGCGAGCGCGTGCGACCCCGGGACGTCGCGCTCGGCCTCGTGCTGCTCGCGGCCATGGTCGTCCTCTTCCTCGACGCCCGTCACGGAGCCACCACGGCACTCGCGCCGCGACCCGTGCTCGGAAACGTCCTCGGGGCCGTGAGTGGACTGACGTTCGCGCTGACGGTGCTGGCGCTGCGTCAGCGCGCGCGGCACGGTCAGGCGAGCTCGCTGCCGGTGGTCGTCGCCGGCAACCTTCTCGCGTGCGCGGCGACCCTGCCGCCCGCCCTCGCATCGTCGGCCGGTGGGGCATCGCCGTCGGCGGCCGACGTCGCGGGCGTCCTCTATCTCGGCTGCGTGCAGGTGGGCCTCGCCTACTGGCTGCTCGACTGGGGGATTCGCCGCGTGACCGCCTTCGAGGCCTCGGCCCTGCTCCTCGTGGAGCCCGCGACGAATCCCCTCTGGGCGTGGCTGGCAACCGGCGAGAGGCCGTCGTCGCTGGCGGCCATCGGCGGTGTCGTGATCATCACCGCGACGTTCCTGCACGCGGCGGTGGCGGCGGGTCGCGTCGTCGTCTCGCACGATGAAGCGTGACCCACCGGGAGCCGCGGGGCGCCAGGTCGGGCGTCTGCCCTCATCCCGCGCCGCGCGTCGTCGTCTCGACCGACTCGATGCGGCCGTCCTCCATCGTCGCGATGCGGTTGGCGAACGTGAAGACGCGGGAGTCGTGCGTGACGACGATCACCGCCCGGCCGGGCTGCACGGCGATCCGCGCGATGAGCTCCATCGTGATCCGCCCGTTTTCGGCGTCGAGCGCGCTCGTCGGCTCGTCGCAGACCAAGAGCCTCGGGTCGTGGACAAGGGCGCGGGCGATCGCCACCCGCTGCTGCTGGCCGCCGGACAGCTCGCTGGGGAGGTTGATCAGCCTGTCGCCGAGCCCGAGCAGGTCGAGCATGTCGGCCGCCACCTCGACGGCGTCGCGGCGTTTCCAGCCGGCGATGAGCAGCGGCACGGCCGCGTTCTCCGCCGCGGTCAGCGAGGGCAGCAGGTTGTACGACTGGAAGACGAAGCCGACGTGGTCACGGCGAAACCGCACCCGTCGGCCGTTCGTCATCCGTGCGACGTCGTGGCCGAGCACGTGGACCTCGCCGGACGTCGGCTGCAGCGTGCCCGCGACGATCGAGACGAGCGTCGTCTTGCCGCAGCCGCTCGGGCCGGCGAGGACGAGCAGTTCCCCGGAGGGCACCTCGAGATCGACGCCCCGCAGGGCACGGGTGACCGTGTCACCCCGGCCGAATTCCTTCGTGACGCCGCGCAGGCGGATGGCGGGGGCGTCGGCCGAAGCCGGGAGCGGGGCGGAGGGGTCGGGTCGCGTCATGATCGGCGGCAGCGGTCCGGGACCGGATCAATGTACGGCAGGCGGGGGGACCGGTTGACGCGGGGGCGGCACCGAACAGAATCTCGCTCCAGTGCGCGGGCGAGCGGACAGCCCACCCCCTCCACAGGGAACGACATGGCTGGCACGCGGGTCGGTGTGTGGCTGATCGGTGCCAAGGGGGGCGTCGCCACCACGCTGATGACCGGCCTCGCGAGCCTCGCGCGAGGAGCGATCGAACCGATCGGCCTCGTCACCGCGCTCGAGCCGTTCACCCGGATCGGGCTCGTCGATTGTGCCGATCTCGTCGTGGGCGGCCACGACATCCGCTCCGGGCCGCTCGGCGCCGAAGCCCGGCGGATGTGGAGCGAGAGTCGGGCGATTCCGCCCGACCTCGTGGACGGGGCGAGCGGGTTTTTCGCGGCCGTCGAGCAGCGGCTTCGGCCGGGCACGCTCGTCGCGACCGGCGAACGCATCCGCAGCCTCGCCGACCCGTCGGCGGCGAGCGTGGTGGAGACGCCCCGCGCCGCAATCAGCCGCATCCGCGCCGACATCGAGGCCTTCGCGGCCGCGGAGCGGCTCCGGCACGTGGTGGTCGTGAACGTGGCGTCCACCGAGCCGCCGCCGGCGCTGCCCATCCCGCTCGACTTCGCCGAGATCGAGCCGCTGCTCGACGACGCGGAGGCGTGCCCGCTGCCGGCGAGCAGCCTCTACTTTCTCGCGGCGGCGGAGGCGGGGGCGTCGTACGTCAACTTCACGCCGTCCACCGGCGCGACGCCCCGGGCGCTCCAGGATCTCGCGATCCACCGGCGCGTCGCCCACGCGGGCTGCGACGGCAAGACCGGCGAGACGCTCCTCAAGAGCGTGCTCGCGCCGATGTTCGCCGCGCGTCATCTCGAGGTGATGAGCTGGGTGGGGCACAACATCTTCGGCAACATGGACGGCAAGGTGCTCGACGACCCGCGCAACAAGGCGGCCAAGGTGCGGAGCAAGGACCATCTGCTCGCCGCGATCCTCGGCTACGCGCCGCAGACGCACGTGTCGATCGAATACATCCGCAGCCTCGGCGACTGGAAGACGGCGTGGGACCACGTGCACTTCCGCGGCTTCCTCGGCACGCCGATGACGCTCCAGTTCACCTGGCAGGGATGCGACTCGATCCTCGCGGCTCCGCTCGTGCTCGACCTCGTCCGGCTCGTCGAGCGAGCCGCTCGCGACGGCGAGAACGGGGCCCTCTCGTGGCTGGCCTGCTTCTTCAAGAGCCCGCTCGGCGTGGCGGAGCAGGACTTTTCCCGGCAGGTCGCGCTGCTGCACGACTGGGTGGCCGCACGCGGGTGAACGCGTATTCGCACGCCTGGAGGCGTGCGCCACGTGGAGGCAGGGAAGGCAGGATCACAGGGCAAGAGGAAACGGCGAGCACGGTCCCCCGAGCGGCGCGTTGGGCGCGTGCAGGAACGCCCCAGCAAGAGACCGTATTCGCACGCCTGGAGGCGTGCGCCACGTGGAGGCAGGGAAGGCGGGGCTCAGGCGAGCAGACCCGTCACGACGTGGCCGTGCACGTCGGTGAGCCGGTACTGGCGACCCTGATAGCGGAACGTGAGCCGGGTGTGGTCGATGCCCGCGAGGTGCATGATCGTCGCCTGCATGTCGTGGATGTGCACGGGGTCGGCGGTGATGTTCCAGGCGTAGTCGTCGGTCGAGCCGTGCACGTGCCCCCCGCGGACGCCGCCACCGGCGAGCCACCATGAGTAGGCCCGGCCGAAGTGGTCGCGCCCCTTCGGCGCGGCGGGGTCGCCCTGGCCGAACGGCGTGCGGCCGAACTCGCCCCCCCAGGCCACGAGCGTGTCGCCGAGGAGCCCCCGTTCCTTGAGGTCGAGCACGAGCGCCGCCGACGGGCCCTCCGTGTCGCGGCACTGCTCCTCCAGCTGCGTGTGGAGGTTGCCGTGCTGGTCCCACCCGGCGTGCATCAGCTGCACGAACCGCGTGCCCCGCTCGAGCAGCCTCCGGGCCACGAGGCAGTTGAAGGCGAAGCTGCCCTTCACGTTGACGTCGGGACCGTAGCGGTCGAGGACGTGACGCGGCTCGTCGGAGAAGTCGACCAGTTCGGGCACGCTCGCCTGCATGCGGAACGCCATCTCGTACTGCGCGATGCGCGTGTCGATTTCCGGATCGCCGTAGTCGGCCAGGTGCGCGGCGTTCATCGCGGCGAGGTCGTCGAGGAGCGCGCGACGCGCGACCCGGCTCGTGCCGGGCGGGTTGGCGAGGTAGGGCACCGGCTCGCCGGTGTTGCGGAACTTGACTCCCTGGAAGCGGCTCGGGAGGAAGCCGCTGCCCCAGTAGTAGTCGAAGAAGAGCTGCCCGCAGGTCTTCCCCTTGTCGCTCGAGGTCATCACGACGAACGCCGGGAGGTCGGCCGTCTCGCAGCCGAGGCCGTAGCTCAGCCACGCCCCGAGGCTCGGGCGGCCGGGCACCTGCGAGCCGGTCATGAAGAAGGTGACCCCGGGCGCGTGATTGACCGCCTCGGTGTGCATGCTGCGGACGAGGCAGATCTCGTCGGCGATGCCGCCGACGTGGGGCAGCATCTCACTGAGTTCGATGCCGCTGCGGCCCCAGCGGCGGAAGGGCTTGATGGCGGGGACGACGGGCCACTTCGCATAGGAACTCGACATGGTCGAGAGTCGTGTCGTCCCGCGCACGCTCTCCGGGATGTCCTGGCCCGCCCGCGCCACCATCACCGGCTTGGGGTCGAAGAGATCGACGTGCGACGGTCCGCCGCCCTGCCAGAGCATCACGATCCGCTGCGCCCTGGGCGCGTGATGGGGCAGTCCCGGGAGGCCCGGCATCCCCGCGGGCACGGGGGCCGACGAGGCGTCCGCATGGCGTCCGAGGAGCGAGGCGAGCGCCACCGAACCGATGCCCAGGCCCGCCGAGCCGAAGAGCCGCCGTCGCGTGACGCGGGCCACGTTCTCCTCGTGCGCGCCGCGGAGGTCATGCAGGTCGGGCATGGTGCGTCATTCCCTGGTGAGGGCCTCGTCGAGGTTGAGGATCAGCAGGCACGTGCTCGCGAGCGCGGCGTGGGCGACCGGGTCGAGCGACTCGGCCCGCGGTGTGGCGCCGACGGCGAGCAGGGCGCGGGCTCCCGCGGGATCGGCCGCGAAGCACTCGAGCTGGCGCGCGTGGGCGCGGTGCAGCGCGGACATGTCGTATCCGGTCGGCGGCCTGCCGACGACCCGCCGAAACGCCCAGCCGATCCGCCCGTCGAGATCCGCGGCCGCCGCCATGCTCCGCTCGGCCAGCACGCGGGCCGCCTCCACCCACGTGGGGTCGTTGAGCGTCGTCAACGCGTGCAGCGGGGTGCTCGTGAGGCTCGTCCGTACGGAGCAGGTCTGCCGGTTGGCCGCGTCGAACATGTTGGCCGGGCTCACGGTGCGTCGCCAGAACGTGTAGAGGCTGCGGCGGTGGAGGTCGCCGCCCGTGGACGTGGGATAGGTGAAGTCGCGCTCCTTCGTGATCGCGAGCGCCTCCCAGATCGCGTCGGGCTGGTACGGATAGACGGGCGGTCCCCCGATCCGCGTGTCGAGCAGGCCGGCGGCGGCCAGCGCCACGTCGCGGAGCACGGGCGCGGGCATGCGGAACCGCGAGGCGCGGGCGACGAGCCGATTCTCCGGATCGGCCGCGAGGTGTGCGGCCGTCATGCGGCTCGACTGCCGGTAGGCGGCGCTCGTGACGATGAGCCGATGGAGCGACTTGCGGCTCCAGCCCGACTCGCGGAACTCGACGGCGAGCCAGTCGAGCAGGTCGCGATGACGGGGATACTCGCTCTGCACGCCCATGTCCTCGAGCGTCTTCACGAGTCCGGTGCCGAAGAAGTGGGCCCACGCGCGGTTGACGAACACGCGGGAGGTGAGCGGATGCTCCGGCAGAAAGAGCCAGCGGGCGAACCCGAGCCGGTTCCGCGGCTGGTCGTCCGGCAGTGGCGGGAGGACGGCGGGCGGTGCGAAGACCACCGGGTCTCCCTGAGGGGCGAGATAGTCGCCCCGATCGAGCACCCGCGTTTCCCGTGGGCGCTCGTCGCTCATCACCATCGGGCGGGGCAGGGCGTCGCCCCGGTACTCGTCATGGGCCTTCCTCGCGGCCTCGTACGCGACCACCTGAGGCAGGTTCTTCACGACCTCGGTCCTGACCGTGGAGTCGAAGTGGGCCCGCAGCTGGCTCTCGATCGACTTCGTGTCGGCCTCGGTCCGCTCCGCCACGGGCTTCCGCAGCAGCGGCGTGAGGTTTCGCGGCAGACCCGCGCCATCGGCGGGCTCACCGTCCGCGAAGAGACCGGTCCGCCAGGCCGTGTAGGCGGCATCGATCACCGGCCGGGCCTCTCCCTCGAGCTCGGCGCGGCGGGCATCGAGTTCCTGGAGCCTGGCCCGCACCTCGTCGCTCGGCACCTCGAGCACCGGGGGGGCCACGCGGATGCGGGCCGAGAATCGCGTCGGCGCGCCCGACTCCGGGAGTCGATTGAAGAGATCGAGCAGCCGATAGTAGTCGACCATCGTCAACGGGTCGTACTTGTGGTCGTGGCACTGCGCGCAGGCCAGTGTCAGCCCCAGCCACGTCGTCGCCGTCGTGTCGACACGGTCGAAGAGGTTGTTGAACCGCTGTTCCTCCGCGATCGCACCCCCTTCCCCGTTGAGGAGGTGATTCCGGTTGAAGCCGGTGGCGATCCGCTGGTCCGTCGTCGCGTCCGGCAGGAGGTCACCGGCGAGCTGTTCGATCGAGAAGCGGTCGAAGGGCAGGTCGTCGTTGATTGCCCGCACCACCCAGTCGCGCCACATCCACTGCCAGGTGTCGCCGTCCTGCTGGAAGCCGTTGCTGTCGGCGTACCGCGCGGCATCGAGCCACGGCAGTGCCATCCGCTCCCCGTAGTGCGGGCTCGCAAGGAGGCGGTCGACGAGCTGCTCATAGGCGTCGGGCGAAGGGTCGTTCACGAAGGCATCCACCGCGTCCGGGGTCGGGGGAACGCCCACGAGGTCCGCGTGCAGCCGCCGGATGAGCGTGGGACGATCGGCGTCCGGCGACGGCGCCAGCCCCGCCGCCTCGATCGACGCGAGCACGAAGCGGTCGATCGGTGTGCGCGGCCACTCGGCCCCGCCGACGGTCGGCGGCGTGGGACGCGTCGGGGCGATGAATGCCCAGTGCGGACGATACTCCGCGCCCTCCCGGATCCAGCGATCGAGCAGGGCCCGTTGCTCTTCCGAGAGCACCCGATTCGACGTCGGGGGCGGCATGCGCACGTCGGGATCCGTGGAATGGATCCGCTCGAGCAGCGTGCTCGCCCCGGGCTCTCCCGGCACGATCGCCCGCGCCTCGAGCGCCGCCTCGCGGACGTCGAGCCGGAGATCGGCCTGCCGCTTCGCCGCGTCCTGTCCGTGGCAGTAGAGGCAGTTTTCCGAGAGGATCGGCCGGATGTCGCGATTGAAGTCGAGCGGGCCGGCGACCTCGGCCGCCCGGGCGTGCGGCACGATCCGGGCGTCGCCTGCCGCGGCGAGAACGGCCGTCACCGCGGCGGTCGCGACGGATCGAACGAGGACGGACGAGCAACCCATGGAATGAACTCCTCGACAGGAGGTTCCAACGGACGGGTCACCCGCGTCGCCGATCCGGCGGCGGTCAGGCCACGGATCGCGGACCGGAGGGTCGTTCAGCGGGACCGACACGAACTCCCTGAAATTGTAGCATTGGCCCGGGAAGGTCGCCACATGGGCCGTGCCGTTCCCTGGTCGGTCACGAGCGTCGTCACGCTCGTGATCATGGTCGTGGAGGGGGTGCGGGCGGCGGGCTCGTTCGCGGCGACGAGCCGCTTCGCCGTGATGCTCGCGCTCCGCGGCCTCGGGGGCGGGGCACCGGACGGCCGGCGGTCACGCGAGGCCGTTGCGCAGCGCCCAGACGGCCGCCTGCGTGCGGTCATGGAGCGAGGTCTTGCGGAGCATGTTCTGCACGTGCTCCTTCACCGTCTCGACGCTGATGCCCATCGTGTCGGCGATCTCGCGGTTCGAGAGCCCCATGGCGATCAGCCGCAGCGTCTGCAGTTCGCGGGGCGTGAGCGGCACGTTCGCGTCCCCCGGCGCGTCCCGCTTCGTCATCGAGGCGGCGACGCTTCGCAGCATGCCGATGCGGGTGGGCGGTCCGTCGGCGACCGCGTTGTCGAGGGCGGCGAGGAGCGTGTCCCGGTCCGCGGTCTTGAGCAGGTAGTCGCTGGCCCCCGCGGCGACGGCGCGGGCGACATAGGTCGGATTGTCGAACGCCGAGAAGACGATGCTGCGGGTCTTCGGTGCGGCCGATCGCACCCGACGGATCGCGTCGAGCCCGTCCCCGTCACCGAGCCGCACGTCGAGCAGCACGACGTCCGGCTGGTGCTTCCGCGCGAGCCGGACGAGCTGCGCGACGGTCGCCGCGCTGGCGACGACCCGGAAATGCGACGACTCGAGCAGCACCTCGACGCCGCGGCGGATGACCTCGTGGTCATCCGCGACGAGCACGGTGATCGCCATCGGAGGAATGCACCAGCGACCTGTCCGCTTCCGGCGGGCCACTCCGCCGGAAGACCCCCGAAGAGACTACCACGTGCAGGTGGATTCCGCACCGGGCGAGGTGGTGTCCCGCACGGGCGGGGGATCCGCTGCGGAAGCGGCCTCAGGGTGGGGCGATCCAGCCGGCGTGCACCAGCCACCGCTCGATCCATGGCTGGGTCCACGGCGTCCAGGTGGGATGGGCCACCGACACCATCGAGAGCGCGAGCAGCACGAGTGCCAGGCCACGACCGGCCCGCGATCCGGCGAGGCGATCCGCCGCCGCCACGGCGGCCACGCTCCAGAGCGGGATGAGCCAGAGCGCCCAGCGGAAGCCGACGGTGACGCCCCCGTAGTTGCGGTCCGCCTGGGGGCGGGCGAGGTAGAAGCCGATGACGACCAACGACACCACCGCGATCGCCGTGGCGATCTCCGCGATGCCGCGTCGCGCGCGGCCGCCTCGCGCGAGGATCCACAGTCCGCCGGGGACGAGCAGCCATGCCGGCGTGAGCGAGAAGATGCCGTGGTGCCCCACGAGCGCGTGCACCGCGTACCGGCCGGGGGACGGCTCGCCGCGATCGACACCGCGGGGCGACCGCCAGTAGCTCTGCAGCAGTTTGCCGTTGGGCAGCCGGATCGCGTAGTCGTACCAATTGTTCGGGTTCCACGACTCCTCGGCCCCATCGGCGGCGGGCGCCGACGGCCGCTCGGTGCCGCGCTGGGCGTAGGGAGGCACGACGGTGCCGTGCGCGAGCCAGTTGGAGCCGAGGGCCGCCACGGCGACGAGGGCGGCGGCCGGCAGCGACGCCCCGAGCGTGCGGCGCCAGTCGGCGCGCGCGGCGATGGCGAGCGAGGCGGCGAGCCAGGCGAGGGCCGGCAGTTCGAACGCCGCGCCGAGCGCCGCCGTGAGGCCGAGGCCCGCGAAGGCGGCGCGGGACCGCAGCCCGTCGCAGCGGATCCGCACGAGCAGCCATGCCGACGCCGCCACGCACGCGGCTGCCGGCACGTGGTTCGTGAGCACGACGGCGAACGTGGTGAGGAGCGTGCCGCAGGCGACGAGCGCCGCCGCCCAGATGCGTGCCCAGTCGGTCACGCCGACGGTCTCGACCAGCCGACACGCGCAGAGGATCGTGATGCCCAGCGGCACGAGGCCGAAGAGCACCATGAGCACGCGGCCCAGTTCGAAGGGATGGTCGCGGAGCGTCCAGCCCGTGACCCGGTGCACGACCCAGTACGGCGCGGCGCAGAGGACGGACAGGAGCGGCGGCTTGCTCGAGTAGAGCCGCAGGCGGCCCGTCGCGTCGGGATGGGCCACGGCATCGATCGTGTCCCAGCCGGGCTCGACCACGAGCTCGTCGATCGCGAACGTGCCGCGCTCGACGAGGCTGCGGATCGTGAGCCAGCGGCTGCGGTCGTTCGCCGAGAGGAACGGTCGCACGAGCCGTTTCTCCGTCTCGATGCGGCGGCGGATCGCGGCGGCGTCCACCTCCTCACCGGCCGCCGTCGCCCTGGCGACCGCGTCACTCACGAGCCGCGCCTCGAGCGCGAGACGATCGACGCTCGCCACCGCGCCGATGCGGCCGAGCACGGCGCCGAGCGCCACCGTGGCGAGGATCGCATAGGTGCTTCGCCGCACGCGGCCGCGCGACTCGGTGCGCCGCGGACGGGGCGGCGTGCCCGCCGGCATGACGAGGCCCACCCGCGCGAGGCCGGCGAGCCCGCTGAAGAATCGCGCCACGCCGTACTTCGACCGGCCGCGCGTGCGGGGCCGGTGGTGCACCGGCACCTCCTCGACGCGGTGGCCGGCCCGCCAGACGAGCACGGGAATGAAGCGGTGCATGTCGCGCTCGAGCAGGAGCGCCTTCGCGACGTCGCTCCGGAAGGCCTTGAGGCCGCAGTTGTGATCATGGAGCGAGAGCCCGCTCACCGCGCCGAGCAGGAAGTTGAAGACCGCCGAGGGCATGGTCTTGTGCCACGGGTCGAGCCGGGGGTGCTTCCAGCCGTTGACGAGGCCCACCCGGCGGTCGCTCCGCAGCCGCTCGAGGAGCCGGGGAATCTCGGCGGGATCGTCCTGGCCGTCGCCGTCGAGCATGACGACGAACGGGGCCCGGCTGGCCGCGAAGCCGCGGGCGAGTGCGGCCGACTTGCCCAGCGCCGCCCCGTGGCGGATGCCCTGCACGCGCGGGTCGGCCGCAGCCACGGCGGAGATCTCGTCCCAGGTGTCGTCGGCCGAGCCGTCGTCGATGAGAAACGCCTCCCAGGTCAGCCCGGCGGCGTCGAGGACGGAGCGGATCTCGGCGACGAGCGGCCCGACGTTGCCTGCCTCGTCACGGGCGGGCACCACGAGGGAGACGTCGGGAACGGACATCGAGTGGGGTTTCCGGGTCGCGACGGGAGCGGCGAGGCGTCATCCGCCGAGCGAGGAAAGAATACCGAGCGGCGGCGAGCCGTCGCCATCCGGCCTCGTGCGCCGTCGGTGGCACCTGCGGACTGCGCGCCGCCGGCGTGTATCGTGGCGTGACGATCGGCGCGGTCGCGTGGGCCGGGCCGGGTGTGGGCAGAGGTGTCCGATGACGCGGCTGGTCTCGTTCGGCGTGCTGCTCGGGCTGGTCGTGCTCTTCGGCCTGCTCTCGCTGCGGGTGCTCGCCGCCTTCCTGCTGCCGCTGCTGCTCGCGGCGATGCTGGTCGTGATCTTCGGGCCGCTGCATCGTTGGCTGCGGGCGCGGCTCCAGGCGCCCCAGTGGCTGGCGGCCGGACTGACGACGGCGTTCGTGCTGGTCCTCGTGCTCGTGCCCCTCGGGCTGCTCGTCGCGCGGGCGGGCGGCGACGCCGTCTCGATCGTGCGGCGGCCCGACGGGGTGCGGCTCGATCCGCAGGTGCTCGACAGGCTCGTCGCCGCGGTGAACGACGCGGTGGGGCTGCACGTCACGTCGGAGGACGTCAACGCGGAGCTCCGCGGGCTCGCCGAGAGCGTGGCGGGGCCGATCGCGCGGCGTGCGCCGGCCGTGATCGTGAAGTTCGTCATCGGCGTGATCGTGATGATCGTGAGCTTCTTCTACTTTCTCGCCGACGGGCCGCGGATGCTCGAGGGTGTCACGCGGCTCATCCCGCTCGATCGACGCTACCAGTGGCAGCTGCTCGAGGAGTTCGAGGAGATCAGCCGCGCGGTGGTGAGCTCCACCCTGCTGGCGGCGATCGTGCAGGCCGTGCTCGCCGGCATCGGCTACGCCGTGGCGGGGCTCGACGGCGTGTTCCTGCTCACCGTCCTGACGTTCCTCGGCGCGCTCGTGCCCTTCATCGGCGCGGCGGCCGTGTGGGGATCGGCGAGCCTGTGGCTCCTGTTCTTCGCGCAGGACTCGTGGGCCGCCGCGGGTCTCGCGGTGTGGGGCGTCCTCGTCGTCTCGACGATCGACAACGTCATCAAGCCGCTCGTGCTGCAGGGCCAGTCGAAGCTCCATCCGCTGCTCGCGCTCCTGAGCGTCCTCGGCGGCGTCGGGGCGCTGGGGCCGGTCGGCATCTTCGTCGGCCCGATCGCCGTGGCCTTCCTGCAGGCCGCCCTGACGATGCTGCAAACCGAACTTGGCGTGCTCGGCGGCCGCGAGACGGCCCCGGCAGAGGGCCCGCCGGGACATTCCCCCGGGGACGGTGTTGCAGGGGAGACGGTCGCGAGGGTGAAATCGTCCGGTCCGTGATCCCCCGGAGGTTGTGACATGCTCGTGGAGATGGTGCTTCTCGTCGCCGCGTTTCTCGCGACCGGCATCGAGGCCGCGTACGTGCCGAGCGATGACGGCGGTGGCGAGTATCTCGTGCGGGTCGAGCCCGAACTGCTCGGCACCAAGCCCGGCACCGCGGATGGCCAGCCCCGCGCTCCCTATCACTTCACGAGCGATGTGCCGGCCGATTCCCGCGATGTGCGCCGCGTCCGGATCTATGTCGGCGAGAACTGGCCGCCCGCAGTGGAGCGGGCCGTCGTCGACGCGGCGGCGCGGCCACGCAAGCCGCTGCCCGTGGCGTCGACATCGGGCCAGCTCGCGGAGCTCGCCGGCGGCACGTCGGCGGGCGCCAGGCCGTGGGGCTGGCTGATCGGCAGCCTCATCGCCCTCTTCCTGTCGTTGGGGGCCAACGCCTACCTGGGCCTCCTGCTGCAGACGATGCGACAGCGCTACCTGCGGGACATCGACGAGGGCTTCGTCAAGGTCTGACAGACCGGTGCGGGCGGCTCCTCGACGCAGGCCCGGTCAGGTTCGCAGCGCGGCCCGGACGACCGCGGCCGGATCGGCGACCGCTGCGGCCGTGCGCAGCGACGCGGCGAACTCCGCGACCGTCGCGGGGGAACCGGCGGTGGCGAAGTATCGACCGAATGCCGCGTACCGTCGGTAGGGAGTGCCCGCGGCCGCCGTGTTGTCGAAGCTCGAGACGTCGCGGTTGTCGATCGTCCACGCCGGCTGGCCGCTCACGAACCGGGCGTCGATCGTGTCGCCGGCGTTCAGGCCGATGAGCGGCCTGGCGCCGCTGCCGACGGCAGGCCGGGGATTGAGCACGTAGGTCCGGGGCTGCGTGCTCGAGTCGATCCCGAACGCGATCGAGCGGCCGCTGCCGAGTTTCACGGTGGCCACCGTGTCGTCGGCGATCACGAGCACGTTGCCGGTCGCCCCGCTCGCGTCGATGATCCCGGTGCCCGGGGTGGGCGTCAGGAGGAAGTTGTTCGCCCAGGCGGCGGCCGTCGCTGGCCGGCCGAGGACGTCCACGCGCGCGGCCGCCACGCGGGCCGAGCGGTAGTACGGCGAGGCGGAGTCGTAGAACGCGCCCTGGTTGGCGAGGACGTTCGCCGGATCGCCCCCGGCTGCCGGCACGAAGTAGAGGTAGAGGGACTTGCCGGAAGGTACCGCCGGATCGTTGACCTGTGCCATCCGCAGGGCGCCGTTGTCGAACCAGCCGTAGAACGAGGCGTTGAACACCTGCTCCGGAGTCGTCATGCCGAACGACGAGATGTCGATCTTCTGTCCGGTAGCGACCGTCTGGGAGTTGTTCTGCGTCTGGGGATAGCCCTCATTGGTGATCGTCGTCGGGGGGGCCGCACCGATGATCACGAACGGCCCCGGACCCGTCAGCGTCAACGTGCCGCCCGCCGCGAGCCCCGAGTAGACGTAGCGGCCGGGCTGCGAGACGGTCGTCGTGCCCGTCACCGCCTGGCTGGCCGCGAGACGCGTGTAGCCGAGGCCCCCTGCCGTGTTGCGGTCCTTGATGCCCCACGCCGCCTTGTCGTTCCAGTCGACACCGTCGTCCATGGGGGACACGACGGCTCCGTAGTGGAAGATCGACGGGTAGGAGGGATTGTAGTTGATCGGCGTCTTGTCCACGCTGAAGACCGCGTCGGCACCGATCGTGCCGGCGGGCGTGACCCGCGTGATCGTCACGTTCGCGGCGGGGTTGTTGGGTTCGATGACCCACGTCCCGCTGCCCGTCTTCGCCGCCTGCACGAAGGCCGTCAGCAGGTTCGCCATGTTGCCCTCGCCGCGGACGTACGTCCCCGCGACGATGAAGGCGCCGTTGAGCCGGCACCAGAACTCCCCTCCCGCGTCCACTCCGAACGAGGCGGTCGTGGCCGTGATCTTGAGCGTGGACCCGAGGTAGGGCTTCACCTCGGCGAACATCTCCTTGTAGGCGTCGTGATTCTGGAACTTCTGATATACGGCGTACATGAAGCTGCGCGACACCTGCGATTGAAGCCCGAGGGCGAGATCCATGACGGCCTGGGGTGCCGTCCGCGGGTCGCTCACGCCGGTGGATCCGTCGAGGGGCGACCGGCCGGCCAGATAGAGCGCGAGCTGCTCGGTCTGGAAGGCGTCGATGTGCTGGCCGACCAGCGGATTGGCCGTCGGATCCCAGACGTCGGTGGTCGCGGACGCCAGGGCGTCGTTCCGCAGGAACACCGCGGCAGCCGCGGCAGGAATCCTCGTGATCAGACCGCCATCATCGACCTCGATGCCGAAGAATTCGGAGAGCGTCCCCTTGCTGAGTGCGATCTGGGTGTCGAATGGTGAGGCGTTCTTGTCGGATTGCGCCGTGCCCTTCCACTCCCCGAACGTCTCCTGCCAGGGGTTGTAGGGATCGCGGATGCCCATGTTGGCCAGATCGACCTGGAACGCGCCGGGCGTGTTGCGGCCGTCGCCCGGATAGGCCGCCAGGCCATTGGTCCCGGAGATCTCACCGACCCGATTCAGGGCCTCGGGATTCGGGTACTGCCCGTCCCGCAGCTGGGCCACGATCTGCCCGGGGTTGGTGGGGTCGGAGAACGTCTCGATCGCGCGGATCTGGTTCGAGAGCTTCGCCACGAACACCGCCGCCGGTGGTGTCGAGGTGGGCATGCGGGCCGTCGTTCCGAATTCGACCATCGTCCGCACGACGGGCTGCGACCTCGTCGCGCCGCCGATGCGGAGGCGAAGCGTCTCGTGCGGCTGCGACCTGCGCGTGGGCAGCGTCGGGATCCGCAGCGTGGCCGACGATTGGCCGGGCGCGAACGTGAGCCGCGTGCGATTCAGCCGGTCGCGGAGATAGTCCGAACCGGCGTCGGCCGAGCCGCCGATCGCGCGGACGGGCAGCGACAGGCGTCGCGACAGGTCGCCCGTGCGGTGCACCGTCACGACGGCCGCCGGGGCCGGGGCGCCGAGCGAGCGGACGACCGCCTGGGGCTGGGCGGTGAGCGTGGTCGCGAGCGGAGAGGTCATTGCCCGCGGAATCGGCAACGGATTCTTCAGGTAGTCCTGTGCCTTCTCAGCCCAGAACGATTCGTCGAGCGGCGGGCCGATGTAGCCGCCTCCCTGCGTGCTGTTGGCGAGTCCCGGACCGAACATGATCGACTCGATACCGGCATCGCGGGCCGCGGCCATGTGGCTGCCCCACGTGATCGGGCCGGTGCCCACCCGCGACACGAGCGGATCGTCGGCTTGGTTCGACGCGAAGTAGTCCGCGGCGGCGACGTTGTCCTCGCGTCTAGGGGAGGCGCCGGTGAAGGTGTCGCCGAAGAAGTAACTGACCGCGGAATCCTCCCACTGCTTGTCGATGTTGGCGAGGTCGGCAACCGGCTGGCCGTTCACCATGAAATTCGAGCCGTTGACGTGCCCGACGGGCAGCTGCCAGAGCCTCACCGGCCGGTTTCCGAGCGTGTCATGGAGCGTCTTGGCGAAGAGCAGGTAATTGTTCCAGTGGTCGGCGTTCCAGAGGTAGGTCGCTTCGGGCGGATTGAGGTAGCCAGGGCCGTTCTGGGGATAGTCCTTCCCTTCCGCACCCCCGTCGGTGCCGTACTTGTCGAGCGCGATAAAGTCCATCGTCCTGCCGTCGTCGCCGGTGAGGATGCCGGCCTTCGTGTACCAGTCGGCGGTCGCTCTCGCCGCCTGCTGCACCATGGCGCGGCCGTTGGTCCAGCCAAGTTTGTTCGTGTCGGTGAGCTTCACCACGCTGCCGGGCTCGTCCGTGTCGTACGCCCAGAGGTTGAATTTCCAGCCGTATTCCAGGTTGACCGTCCGTGTCACACCCTCGACCGTCTGCGACGACAGGTGGCGCACGCCCCGGTTGATCGCCTCGACGAAGCCGGGCAGCGTGTTCGGCAGCCGGTTGCCTGCACCGGGGTCGGGCAGGAGTCCCGCCTCGTAGGCGGCGTCGGTCATCGCCGGGATCGTCGACGGATCGTTGTACGTCACCGTCGTCGAGCCGTCGGGGTTGATCGTGACGTGCCTCGCCGACTGCATCATGTACGCCAGGAGGTCGGGCTCCAGGATGAGCGCCACCGTGGTGCCCGCCGCGAACTCCCGGATCGTGTCGATGGTGAACTTGAGGTCCTTGAAGTACTCCACCATGAACGGCCGGTTTTGCAGGTTCGCCAGCGCGATCGCCTGGCTCTCGTTCGGCGTCATGATGTTGTAGTAGACGACCTGCGGGACCGCGCCGAACTTCGCGCTCTCGCGCAGCGACTGCACGAGCTTCTTGCCGTCGAATCCATCGCTGCTCGTCCGCCACGCGCTGGGATTCGGTTGGAGCGGCGACGTCGGCGACACCGGCGCGGTCGGCCGCATCAACGGACCGTCGTTGAGATAGATGTACTGCGTGTCGAAGGCCTTGAAGCCGGTGGGATCCGTGGGATCGGTCCCGCGGAAAAAGTTCTGCGCATCGGCGTCGTTCGTGTTCACGGCTCCGACGGCGAGCCACTCGGGCCGGGCCGGCACGCTGCCGCCGGAGTCCTTGACGACGATACCGAGATACCGCGGGGCCACGACGTTCGTGCCCGGAGCGGTGTTCACGATGCGCACGGAGACGAGTCCCGCCTTGCCCTGGAGCGCCGACGTATCGAGCGTGAGCGTCCACTCCTGCGAATCTGCGACCTTTGCCACCGTCGCCGTGACGACGTCCGGCCGGTTGGCCTGCGCCACAAGCCCCGCATCGAGCAGGTCGAGCGTGGGTGTGTAGAGGCTGCGAAAACCGAGTTCGCCCAGCCGCAGCGTCACCTTCGTGCCGGCATCGAGCACGAGTGCCGCCACCTGCTCCCCCTGCATGGCCCGCACCAGCGTCACGCCGGCGGGCGCCGCTGCGCCAAAGTCGAGGTCGAGCAGCGCGACGGTGCCCGTCTGCGTCTCGTTCACGCCGTCGGCACTGGCCCCACGGAAACGGCCGAACAGCGACGGACCAGTCGCCGACGCACCGCCGCGGATGACCTCGATTTCGTAGCGGTTGCCGGCCGTCAGGGCACGAAGACCGTCGGCCGTCGGCAGGATGACGGGGTTCCTCGCCAGTTCCCACGACTGCTTGCCCGTGAAGTCGAAGGGCAGGGCATCGATCGTGGTCTCCCACGTCGGTCCGGTGAGGCGCTTGTAGTACTGCGTGTTGACCGCGATGGGGACGCCGTTCTCGAGCACGCGCCAGGTGTCGCCGGCCTGGATCTGGTCGCCGAACCGGAACGAGAGGGCGTCGGAGGAATTGGCGTCGCTCGACCAGCCGATATTCATGTTGGTCGGCGCGGCCGGGGCCGCCGCCGCGACGAACGTGCTCGTGTCGCGCCCTTCGTCAAACGGGTTGTCGACGGTCACGACGGAACCGGGATCGGCCGTCAGCATGTCGCCGGCCATGACCTGACGTCGTTCGAGCGATTCGACGCCGCGCAGCGGCGTCGCGATCGCGTCGCGACGCAGCGCGAGTCGCCGGTTCCTGGTGCGGCGAAGTCGGACTCCGGTCGTGGGGCTTTTTCGGCGGGCCATCGTGAACCTCGATTGCTGCTCGGGTGCGGATGTTGAGGGTATGCCGCTCAGAAAGATCTCGTTCAGAAACGGCCAAAAACCCTGTGTCCGGAGACTATCGGCAGTCGTCTGACAGGGCAAGGAGCCGGTCGGTCGCCGCGCATCATCGACACACCGACGCGTGGGCCGGCGATCAAGGCGAAGGTGGCTCTGACGGCCGCCGAGGGCGACCGGACGACGGCCCAACGCCTTGCCGATGCCCTCCAGCCACGCTGGCCCCGACGGCTAACGCACGTGAACGCGTCTCTCGACCACCCCGTACTTCTTTCCGCGCAGCCCCGGAAGGCACTGGCGATCGCGGTGGCTACAGGCTCTCGACACGGATCGTGAAGATGTAGTAGGGGGAGCCCAAGCCATCTGCATTGGGGTCTTTGTAGCGGCTTCTGTACGCTTCCGAAGAAGGAAGTTGCCAGCCATCAACCTCGCGCTTCACCCACAGCCTCGTCGAACCCCAGATTTCCTCGTGTGCTTCCTGCTCATCCCATGCGAGTCGCATGCCGTTCGGTTCCTGCCAGCCCGGCGGATAGAAAAGCGTGTGGCTGTTACCTTGACCATTGCTAAGACCGAGACTGACGGGAAGGCCGATTGGTTGTCCGACCGGCGCCCTGAAGAATTGCAGCAAAGCCAACCACTTGTCCACGGTTGAGCGCGGGTTGACAATATAATTTGGCTGAGCCGCCGTGTACATGCGATACGGGATCTCTGCGCCGGGATCGAGAATCACTTCCGACACCCCCAGAGTTTTGTAGGGATCGGAGAAGTCAGACCATTTCGTCCTGACAAGCAGGCGCTCGCCGGACGCGTTCGTGATGGTGCCCTGTATGCCTTTTTGACCTTTGCTGCCGGTGTCGGCCCGCTTCCAGTTGGAAGTGAAGACGCCGCCGAAGATCGGAGTCCCGGCTGTGCCCAACAACGGCGTCGGTGGCATGGCAGGAGAGGCCGTCGTGCGGTACTCGTACCACATCTTTCCTCCCTGAACGTCCCGGTATTCGGGGCCAAACGGCACGGTGGCAAACGCGCCGCAGGGGCCCTTTGCGCCATTCGGGCAGGTGGCGTCGGTCCAGATCACGGATGACAGCCCCCTGGTGGTGATCAGGTTGGCGCCGATGAGCTTGGTCCGGGTCATGTTCGAAAGGGCCACGTCCGTATTGGCCAACAACACGCTGCTGAGATCGGCGTCGGTGAAATCCGCGTTCGAGGCGTCGACGTCGGTCAGGTTCGCCCGGGTGAGATCGGCGCGCACCAGCGTGGCATTGCGCAGGACGGCCCCCTTGAGGTCCTTGCCCGTCAAAACCGCTTCGGTCAGATTGGCCCCATCAAAACTCGTGCGGCCGTTCAGGTAGATCCGGGTCAGGTTCACTTTCGTCAGGTTGGCACCGGCGAGGGTCACGCCGGAGAGATCCGCGCCGTTGAGTTTGGCACCGGTCAGATTCGCACCGGTCAGATCCGGCGTGACGCCCGTCCGAAAGACGCGTCTGGAGAGGTCCACGCCCGTGAGGTTGGCTCCCCGCAGGATCACCGAACGCAGATCGGTGTCCGTCAGTCGTGCCTCGCGGAGGTTCGCGTCGGTCAGGTCAGCCTGGTAGAGGTTGGCGTCGGTCAGGTTCGCGTTGACCAACTGCGCCTTGGCAAGGTTCGTCTTGGACAGGTCGGCCCAGGTCAGGTTCGCCCGAGAGAGGTCGGCGCCGCCGAGATTCCTTCCGGCCAAGGTGACTCGGGTGAGGTTGGCCTCCGTCAGCGTGGTCCCCGTCAGGTTCGCGTCCGTGAGGTTCGCGCCGCTGAGGTTCGCACCGAACAGGTTGGCGTTCGTCAGGTCGACACCGCCGAAGTCCCGGCCGGCCAGTTCCGTCCGACTCAGAATCGCCCCCCGCAGCGTCGCCCCCTGCAGGGTTGCGCCAGCGAGCTTGGCGGATGCGGCATACGCGTCGGTCAGGTTGGCCCCGGAGAGGTCGGCGTCGGTGAGGTCGGCACCGGCCAGTTTCGCATCGGTCAGGTCGGCACCGGCGAGATTGGTCTTGGCGAGCGTGGCGTTCGCGAAGACGACGCCCTTGAGGTTCGCATTCGCGAGCGTCGTGCCGCTGAAGCCTCGACCATTGAAGTCCCGGCCTGCCAGGCCCTGGACGGCGGTCATGTTCGCGCCCTGGACGATCGTCCCGTCAAGGTTCGCGCCGGTGAGGTTCGCGCCGGCAAGGTTCATGCCGTGGAGCCTCGCCCCCCGCAGGTCCGCCCCGCTGAAGTCGAGCGCGGCGAATGTGCCGCCGCCCGCCGCGGCCCCGCCGACGTTGAGCCTGCGGAGATCGGCGCTGCGGAAGCTCGCCCCGGTGGAGTTCCGCACGGCCCCCGTGTCCGATTCGGACAGGTTGGCCGAGGCGAAGTTCGCCCCCGCCATCACCGCCGGCAGGCGCGTGGCGGCCAGGTCAGCACTGGTGAGGTTGGCGTTGGTGAGGTCGACCGTCGACAGATCGACACGTTGCGCCAGGGTGCCGCCGAATCGCACGCCCTCGAGGTTCGCGCCCCGGAACACGGTCCGCGTCATGACGGCGTTGTGCAGCCGCGCGCCCACGAGGCCGGCGTCGGCCAGGATCGTGTCGACGAGTCGCGCCCGGGAGAAGTCCGCTCCGGCCGCGGAGAGTCCGGTGAGATCCGCTCCGGAGAAGTTCGCGGCGGTCAGGCTCGCGCCGGTGAAGGTGGCCCCGGCGATGTCGGCCGCGGTGAAGTCGCGGCCCTGCAGCCCCTTCACCACGCCGGTGAAGTTCGCGCCCCGCAGCGTGGCGCGGTCGAGCACCGCGCCGGTGAGTATCGCGCCGGTGAGGTCGGCATTGGTGAGGTCGGCGCCCGTGAAGATCGTGCCGGTGAGGTTCACGTAGGAGAGGTTCGTGCCCGAGAGATCCCGCCCGCTGAAATCCAGGCCGCTGAGGTCCTGTCCGGAAAGGTTCGCGCCCGTCAGCGTGGCCGCGGTGAGGTCCCGGGCCCCGGTCAGCACCACACTCCGCAGGTCGGCCTGCGAAAAGTTGGCGGACAGGAGGTTGGCGCGGGACAGGTTGGCCCGCGTGAGCACCGCGCCCGTCAGATTTGCCCCGGCCAGGTTGGCCGCCGTCAGCTTCGCGTCGGTCAGCGTGGCCCCGGACAGTCGCCCGCCGGCGACGTTCGCACCGCTCAGGTTGGCCCGGGTGAGGATCGCGCCGGTGAAGTCCTTCGTGGTGAGATTCGCGCCGGAAAAATTGGCGTCGGTGTAATCCTCGCCGGTCGTGGGGCTGGTACTGCCCACGAGCGGCTCCGTGAGCGACGTCGCCGCGTTGGCGAACCGGTCGGTGATCCGCGCGCTTCCCAGCACGATCGCGGCCGGCGTAACGACGACGTTCTCCGCCGTCGGCACCTCCCCCTTCGCGGACCGATAGCGGAAGGTGAGCAGGTCGGTGCCCGAACCGCTCGCGTAGACCAGCCGCCGCGACGCTCCGCCGACGGTGAAGGGAATGAACGGGTCGCCGGACACGACCACCGGCTCCGAGAAGCTCACGCGCACCGTCACGCCGGAGGGCCTGATCACCGCCGGCGCGAACGCCACCGCCCGAGGGCCGACGGCGTCGACGCGGACACGGGGGAGCAGCCCCGCCACGACCGGCATGAGTTCGTTGCCGGCGGCGTCACGAACGGCCGCGCCGTCGGGGAGCCCGATCTGGCCGGCGATGCGCACGCCCGCGGTGGCCAGGTCGCCCGCGACCACGGCCGCATTGAAGACCAGCGCCCTGGTGCCGCTGCCCGTGCCGTTCCAGACGGCGTCCCGCACCGTGCCGCCGATCGCGACGGGCAGCGTGGGGGTGCCGGTGACGAACACCTTCTCGGTGAAGTTCACCGTGACCCTGATGGAGCTCCCCTCGCCGTACTCGCCTGCAGGGGCTGCCACCGACGCGATCCGCGGCGCGACGGTGTCGAGGCCCGACACGCCCACCGCCAACGCCACCCGCGGCTCGAGCGATTGCACGTCGAGTCGCGTCGTGCACAGGCGCACCCGCCGCCGGGAGCGGCCCGGTCGCTTCGGTTGGGGACGGGAATCGGCAGCGCCGGCTCGTCCGACGGCGCGGGGGGATCTTGCGGACATCGCTCAGGCCTCGTGGGGAACGCGGTGAACGTCACTCGACGCTACCGTTTCCATGCAAAGCCCGCAAGAAACCGGTGTTTTCGGTTCTCGGCGGCGTCAGGAAAAAAGTGCGGAAAAAGGAAAAAAGTGACAGTCACCAAAAAAGGCGAGGCTGCACAGCTTGGGAAAAACACCAAGTTGAGCCTCACGGTTGCCAACTTCTCCAGATTTGGTGACTGTCACCTTTCCCAGCCGTGCCCCTGCGGATCGGTCCGTCCATCATTCGCGTGCTTCCCATGGCGACCGCCACCCCCACGCTCAAGTTCACGATCGGGCAGTACGACCTGATGCTCGAGGCGGGCGCGTTCGCGTCGCCCCCGGCGGCTGGCAAACCGGGTGCGGAGCCGGCGCGGGTCGAACTGATCGAGGGTGAGATCATCATGATGAGTCCGATCGGCTCGCGGCACGAGGAGATCGTCGATCGGCTCAACGAGTGGAGCACCGAGGTCGCACCGCGCAGCGTCTCCCGCGTCCGGATCCAGCAGTCGCTCGGCATTCCCGGCCGGCAGAGCGTGCCGCAGTCCGACGTCGCGTGGGTGCAGCCGCGAGACTATGCGGCCCGGCGGCCCGAGGCGGCCGAGGCGATGCTTGTGATCGAGGTGGCTGAGACGAGCCTGCAGCATGACCTCGGCGAGAGGGCCGCGGTCTATGCCGCCGGCGGCGTGCCCGACTACTGGGTGGTCGATGCCGTGGCCGAGATCGTCCACGTGCTGAGGCGGCCGGGGCCGCTTGCCCACGCCGAGCGGCGCGTGGTCGGCCGGGGCGAATCGATCGCCCCACTCGTGCTGCCCACGGTGGCGCTCGCCGTCGAGTCGCTCTTCGCCTCCCGCCGGTGAAACAGGCGGTCGCTCGGAGCCTTTCGCAGGCTGCTCGAACGCGCCCTTGTGGGTGGGGTGGACGCGCCGTTCAGCGCCGCTGGTTGCGCGGTCGCGCGGCGTGACGACGCGGGAGCCGTCTCGGGGGCCGCAGGGCGGAAGCCGCGGGCTGGGCGCGGACGACGGATCCGCCACCGCTTCGCGCGGTGGGCGAGTAGCCGGGATTCGGTCCGAAGAAGAACGCCTCGGCCGGCCAGACGTCCGGAGACGGCACACGCAACGGGGCGGGGACCACGACCGGCGCGGGAGCGGGCGGCTCCTGCGGCGGCAGGGCGACGGCCGGGGCGGCGACGCGGGGCTGCGGTGCGCGACCCCAGATCGGCCTGGGATCGGCGAACGTGCGGACGTGTCCGCCCGCCTCGTGGAAGACCCGCGCGACATGCTGGTGGCAGGTGAGCACGAGCATCTGCCTGCCGGCCGCCTGCTCCGCGACGAACTCCACGAGCACGCGGGCCGCGAGCGGCGCCCGCTGGTCGTCGAAGTTCACGAGGGCGTCGTCCATCACCAGCGGCAGGCTCACGTCGTGGCGGCCGAGGTCGCGGATGAGCGCCAGCCGCAGGGCGAGGAAGACCTGCTCGCGGGTGCCGCGGCTGAGCCGCTCGGGATTCCAGAGCGTGCCGTCCTGCTCGTGCACCTCCAGACGCGCTTCGTCGATCGCGGTCGTGATGCGTGCATAGCGGCCGTCGGTGAGCCGGGCGAGCCAGCGTGAGGCCTCGCGCAGCACGGGCGGCTGATGGTCGCGCGCCACGGCCGCGCGGGTCTGTTCGAGGAGCAGGCGGGCCCTTTCCAGCACGCGGCGCCGCTCCCACTGGCGGCCGAGCTGCTCCTCGACGCTCGCCAGTTCGGCCTGGACGCCTTCCGTGATCCGGTCGTTTGCGGCGGACTGGAGTCGCGCGGCGAGCGCGTCGCGTCGTCGCTCCGCCTCGGCGAGCGCGGCCCGATGCCGCGCGGTGACGGCGGTGGCCGCCGCGAGCCGCCGCTCGAGCGGCACGGCCCCGACCTCGGCGAGCCAGGCGTCGATCTCCACCGGCTCGACCGTGCGACGACGGGCATCACGCCACGTCGTCTCGGCGGTGTCCGCCTCGAGGCGGGCCTGCTCGTATTCGGCCCGGCGATCGACACGCGCGAGGAACGCCTCCTCGGTCTCGACACCCCAGCGCGCGAAAAACTCGCGGACGGCCCGCTCGGCGACGTGGACATGGCGGAGGGCATTGCGGTGCCGCCGCCGGGCGAGCTCCAGCCGCCGCGTCAGCTGCGCGCGACGCCGCACGGCGGACTTGTCGGCGGCGAGCCGCTCCTCGAGGAGGCGCAGGTGTTCGAGGGGGGTCGACTCGGGGACGAGCTCGCACTCCACGAGCAGGTCGTCGATCTGCTTGGCGAATGCGGCGACCTCCTCGCGCTTCGTCCGCGCCTCGTCGGAGAGCCGGCGGCGGTCGTCGTCGAGCGCGAGCAGCGTGGTGCGGTGCGTGGCGATCTGCCGCACCTCGCGCGGCGTGAGCGTCGGCGGCAGGCCGCGCTGCTCGAGCGCCTTGCGCCACCGGGCGCGAGCCTCGGCCCGCGCGGCCGTCGCCTCGGCCAGTCCCTGCTCGGCAAGCGCGACCCGCTCGGCGAGCGACTGCACGGATCCTTCCCGGGCGACGAGCTGCTCGAGCCGATCGACCTCGGCCTGGGCCTGGGCGAGCCGCCGCTCCAGCGATTCCGCGCTCGCGCCCGGCAGCCCGGCATCGAGCGCCGCGCACTGGGCGAGCGCCTCCTCGCGCTGCGTGCGCGCCATCGCGAGCTGCCGACGCACCGCGTCCAGTCGGGCCGACGCGGTGCGATCGATCGACCAGGTCGTCACGGAGGAGACACCCGTGCCGACGAGGCCGAGGGCCGCGAGGGCGTAGGAGAGCGATCCGGTCACGGTGGCCGGCAGGAGCAGTCCCGAGAGCAGCATCCCGGTGCCGACCACGAAGAGCAGGCCCAGCGCGACCAGCCACGGCACGGGGATCAACTGGCCGGCGAGGCTCTCTCGCACCTCGTGCTCGAGACGTTCGACGGCGCGACCGAGTTCCCCGGCCCGCTCGCCGGCGGCGAGGCGTCGACGCAGCACCGAGGCGCGCTCGCCCGCCTGCTCGAGCGCCGTCGCCGTGGGGACGGCACCCGTTCGGCCACCGCCCGCCGCGCCGCGCGCCTCCGCCAGCACGCGGCGCGCGGCGGCGAGCTCGCGCCGCGCCTCGACCCGGCGCCGCGACGCGCGGGCGCATGCGCGGGCTCGGCTCCGGAGCGGACCGAACGAGTGCGTGAAGCCCTCGGGCAGGAGCACGTCCGGCAGGGCCTCGCCGGTGGCGTCGATGACGTGGGCGACGTTGACGATCCGGGTGAGGCCGGCGACCCCGACCTGCTCGCCGAAGCGCCGGGCCGCGAGCCGGGCATGGGCCTCGGCGCGGGAGACGTCGGCGACGAGTCGCTCGAGCCGCGGCTGCTCGTCGATCGCGGCCGCGACGCCGACGCGGTGCCGCCAGACGGCCGACTCCCCGGGCAGTTCCCGCAGCAGCCGCGCCGTCTTCGCCCGCTTCTTCTTGCGGAGCGCCGCCGACCGCACGAGCCGCTTGAGCCTGCGATTGGCGGCGCGCCATGCGTCGCGATCGGCGTGCACGAGCGGGGCCGCGTCGAGCGCGGCGAGGTGGGCCGCGGTGCGGCGCCACTCCGCGTGGATCCCCTCGAGCGGCAGCACGGCGCGCACGATCTCCTCGTCGCGGACGGCCGCGGCGACGCGGGCCTCGAGGGAGCGGATCTCGGCATCGACGTGGGCCGACTCCGCCCACAGCCCGCCGGCCGCCACGGCCGGCCGTCCGAAGCCCGCCAGCCGCTCGGCCAGCGCGCGCCGCCGGTCCTCGAGCGCCGCCCGCGGCGAGAGGGCGGGGTCGTTCGCATCGAGCCGCGCGATCGCATCGCGCAGATGCGCGAGCACGCGCGCGACCTTGGAGCGATCGAGCCCGCACGCCAGTTCATAGAGGCGGCTGCCGCAGCCCTCGGGCTCGAGCGTCCGCAGTTCATGCAGCTCGTCGAGTCCGAACGCCATCACGTTGGTGAACGTGCCCTCGTCGATGCTCCCGACGAGATCCTGCACGTAGATCCGGTGCCGCGGCGCGTCGGCCGGCGTCTCCAGTTCGGTGATGTCGATGCGGTCTCCGATGTCACCGCCCAGGCCGACGACGTCGTCCATGTAGTCGGTGCGCGAGAGCCCGCCGAGATGCGGCCCCTCGTGACGGCGTTCGATCGCCACGAGCGACCGCTCCGGGAGCGTCCGCACGTGGAGGCGACCGGCGCACGACTCGCGTGGGTCGAGCACGCCGCGCTGGAAGAGGCCCTCGAAGCCGAAGAAGATCGCCCGCACGAACTCGAGCAGCGTCGTCTTGCCCGTCTCGTTCGTGCCGTAGAGCACCTGCACGCCCGGGCCCAGTCCTTCGATCGTGGTCCGCGACAGCTTGCCGAACCGCTCGACGTCGATCCGTTCGATGAACATGCGATCCTCCGTGAAGCCGGCGGGGGCCGCCGGTCAGTCCGTCGATTCCACGAGTTCCAGCGCCATCCAGCCCGCCTCGCGGGCGAGCGCGGGCGGGATCACCGGCTGCTCGGCGTCCTCGATGGCGGTGACGATGTCGGCGAGCGCCGACGAGAACGACGTGGTGCTGCCCGGACGGCTGCCGGACCGGGCGTGGCCGAGCGCGCCGAGCGCCTCCGACACGTCGGCTTCCACCTCGGTGCACCACACCGGAAACGTGCGGGCGTCGTAGAGCTGCCGCACGCGTGCGAGCGTCTCGGCCGCGATCTCGCCGACCCGCACACGGCGCGACACGCTCGTGCCGCAGGCGACGGCGCACCGCACCAGCTCGATCTCGGCCGGGGGATCGCCCGGTGTCGTGCGGCCCGAGGGCACGAGCCGTTCGAGGGCCGCCCAGATCGCGGTCGCCAGTTCCTCGTCGCCGCCCGCCGGCGACTCGACCGAGATCGTGCGCCAGCCGACACGCTGGGTGGGATGCTCGCGCCACGAGGATCGCCACTCGGGCCTCGCCAGCGTCGCGGCGCCGTCGTGGCTCACGAGACTGAGGATGCAGCAGGCGCCGGCGGAACCCTCGTGCGTCGACCGCGGCTGGAGCGGCGGCAGGTGGTGGACGCCGGGAGGCAGCATCTGGCAGCGGCGCGAGCCCCACACCCAGAAGGCGTGCGGCTGGTTCGCGGCCGCCGCCGTGGCCGCGAAGCTGTAGGCATCGGTCGGCCGCTCGTCCGCGTCGGCGGCGTTCGCGGGCGACTCTCCCTGCCAGAGGCCGCGGTCATGTCCGACGACGAGCCGACGATGGCGTGGGGCCGTCAGGTCGGCGGTCGCGACGTCTCCGGCGGTCGGGTCGAACGCGGAGACGATCTCGACGATGAGTCCGTGGATGTCGAGTTCCACGCCGGCCCCCGGCGTCACGAACGAGAGCGTGGGCGGGTCGCCGAGCATCCGGGAGAGCTCGGGTCGGGCGGTCGCGTCTTCGATCACGACCACCGTCCGACAGCCGTCGGTCGCCGCGTCGACGACGAGGCGACGCACCGCCGCCGCCTGCGCGGGGCTCGAGCGTTCGGGGTCGAGCAGGCGGCCGCAGATCACCACCGCCGCCGCGCCGGCACGGCGGGCCTCGGCGAACGCCGCACCGAGCGCGTCGAGCGGCGCACGGGCGAGCGTCGCGGCGAGGGCCGCGGGCAGCGCGTCGGGGGACGGGATCGGGCGGTCGATCGCCGGGTCGAATGCGAAGACGAGGTCTGCCACGCCAGTGCCGCTCCATCGGTTCGAGGCGCCGACGCCACGCCGGTCGGGCGGCCGAGCCCATCCATGGCGGCCGGAACGCAGGGGGGATGGGGGCACTGTACCCATCTCCCGCCGCTCACCGCCACGGCAAAAATCCCGTCGGTCCGCGCGGCGGAGGGCCGCGTGCACGCCGTCGCCCGGCCGTGGGCGTCAGGTGTCGAGCATCGGTGGGAGGGCGGCGAAGCGGTCGACGAGGCGACCGGCCCACGTGGTGTCGCCGTCCGCGGGCCCGATGGCGGCCAGGACGCGGCTGCGGAGGAGCACGCCCTTCTCGAGCGTCTCGCCGAACAGGCGGCAGGCGATGCGCGCGTGCCCATCTTCGATCCGCGCCGCGATCGCGTCCCCGTGGTCATCGTGCAACGCGACGACCACGCTCGACGCCGCGGTTCCGGTCGCGGTCGCGCGGCGGATGAGGATCGCCCGCGCGGTCGCGGGCCCGTCGGAGGAGGATGCGTGCCACGGCAGGTCGGCACCGGGCCGGGCGTGGCCGCCGGCGGGATGCAGGATCGTCGTCGCGAGCACGTCGCCGGTGACGGCCAGCGCCGCGTCGCTCTGCAGGAGCGCCGTCTGCGCCGACACGATCACCTCCCACGCGGCGACGTCGTCGTCGGCACCGATCGCGTCGCCGATCCCGCGCCACATCGCCGTCGCCCGCACCTGCCGGGCATCGACGGTTTCGTAGACGGCCGTCAGGTCGCCTCCACGCGCCCATGCGTCGGCGAGCCGGACCACGCCGCCGAGGTCGAGCCCGAGGAGACGGTCACCCGCGGCGCGGGTCGCTCCGACTTCGAGCCCGCCTTCGGGCCGGCCGAGGTCGATGCGCACCGCGCCGCACCGGGATCGCGGGGTGACGAGCACCGCGCGGGAGTCGGTGACGGTCCAGTCGGCGCGGGCGAGATCGGGCGGCATCGGAGGCTCGGGCGAGGCGTGCGGACGCGGACGCGGCGCATCGCCGGCATGATACCGCCCACACGGGGCGAGCCGCTGCGGCGGGAGTGCGCGCGAGCGGACGAACGCGGGTAGACTCTCGCCCGCTCCGACGCCACCGGCCCCACGATCCGATCCTCCGATGCCGATCACCGCCACACCGGAGCACGCCGCCGCCTGCGAGAAGGCCGCCCGCGCCGGCGGTCGCGTGCTCCGCGATTGGCTCGGCCGCTTCAGCGTGTCCCAGAAGGGACCGCGCGATCTCGTCACGGAGGCCGACCACGCGGCGCAACGGGAGATCCGCGGACTGCTGCGCGAGGCGTTCCCCGACTACGGCTTCGTCGGCGAGGAGGACGACGGCGGCGGTCCGCGGCCCGCGTCGGGACACGCGGGCCACTCCGGCACGGGCGTGCGCTGGATCGTCGATCCGCTCGACGGCACGAGCAACTACGTGCACGGCTTTCCCGCGTACTGCGTGTCGGTGGCGCTCGCGGATGCGGACGACCTGCTCGTGGGCACGATCTACGATCCGATCCGCGACGAGTGCTTTTCCGCGCGGCGCGGCGCGGGCGCCTCGCTCGACGGGCGGCCGGTGCGTGCCGCCACCGCGACGGACCCGGGCGATGCGATCGCCGCGGTCAGTTTTCCGCCGCGTGTCACGGCGGATGCACCCGCGGTCGCCGACTTCCTCGCGGTGCTGCCGCACCTTCATTCGGTGCGCCGCACCGGCTCCACGGCGCTCAACCTCGCCTGGCTCGCCTGCGGAAGGCTGCACGCGTTCTGGGTGCGCAGGATCGCCTGCTGGGACGTCGCCGCGGGAATGCTCCTCGTGCGGGAGGCCGGCGGCGTCGTCGGGCCGTTCGTGGCCGGCACACCCTGCGGCGACACGCCGCCGCTCGACGATCCGGCGCTGATCGCCGCCTGCACGCCGGAGCTGCTCGCTTTGATCCGCGGCATGCTCCGGTGACGTCACGCGCCGAGGGCGCCGGGCACCGACCGGCGGAATACGCCCGTTTCGACGCCCCGCCGCGGGTCTGTCGATCGTGCCGGTTGTGGGGATCATGCCGGCCGCGGACACTACGGAAGGTGTGCGCGTCGCGCACGATCGTGCGGTAGTCTTCGATACGGGTCGTCGGCGCCGTCACGGGGAGCGGGATACGGCGCGTGCGCTGCCGGATGGCATCGCCCCCGGCACCGAGCCCGTCCATCAGCGGCGATCGAGCACGCATGGTCCTCCGTCCCCGCAACCCGGCCGCCCGTCCTCGGGATCGAGCCGCGCGACGCGCGAGCCGACGCCCGGAAGCGTCCTGGCATGCCGTCCGCCTTGGCGCGGCCGCACTCGCGGTGGCGTCATGGGTGCTCGCGGGTGTGGCGGCGGGTCAGGATCCTCCCTCCGCCCCGTCCCCGGCGGTGGCCCCGGCGGCGGCCGGCGATGCCCCGCGGGTGACCGAGGTCGGTCCGCAGATCTTCTATTTACAGGATGACGCCGGCCGTCTCGTGCCGGTGCCGGGGTTTCGCTACAGCGACTTCGTAGAACTGTTCCGGATGCAGGAGGGGCTGCCGAGCGCGGTGCGGCCCCCGGCCGCCGTCCTCGAGGGCGTCACGGTCCGGATCGACCTCGGGGCGGCCGATGCGGCCGCGTGCCCGGTGACGGTCGAGTGCACCGTCCGGCAGACGCGGGCCGGCTGGGTGCACGTCCCGCTGGATCTCGCGGGCCTGCTGCTCACGGCGCCGGCGCGGCACGACGGCCCGGGCCGGATGCTGGTCGACACGCTGCCGGATCGCGCCGGCTACCGCGCCTGGTTCGACGCACCGCTCGACGCGGAGGGGGACGTGTCGCACACGCTGGTGCTCGAAGGCCGCGTGGCCGCGGAGATCGACGACCGCTCCACGGCGGTGGCCCTCGAGCTCCCGCCATCCAACACCACGGTCGTCGAGGTGCGTTCTCCCAGCGACGATCCCGAGGTCACCGTGCAGCCGCCGCCGCCGCGACGGGTCGTCGTGCGGTCGGAGGAGCAGGGGAGTGTCGCATCGATCACGGGCGTCGCAGGACCGGTCCGGATCCGGCTCGCCGAGCGCGGCAGCGGCGTCGCGTCGTGGAACGCGGTGCCGCAGGCGGCCGTCGAGAGCGTGGTGCGCGTCGACGGTCGCAACGCGTTCATCGAGGCCACCGTGTCGCTCGAAAACCTCGGGCCCGACACGAGCCAGGTGCGCGTCACCCTCCCGCCGCGCACGACCCTCCGCGCGGTGCGCGGCGCCGCCACGCTGCTCGCGCGCGGTGGCACCGAGGCGAATCCCCACGTGGACGTGGGGATCGACCGAAATCCGGACGGCAGGGCCTCGATCGAACTGGAGTGCGAACGGCCGATCGACCCGTCGAACGGATCGGCCTTCGAGGCGATCGGCTTCACCGTCGCGCAGGTGGCGGCGTGGCGGCAGTGGGGCCGCGTCAGCCTGGTCGTGGAGGGGGACTGGCGTGCCGAATGGGGCGATGTTCCGACGCTGCGGCGCGTCGATCCGCCGCCGGCCGCACGGCGGCCGGGGTTCATCGCGGCCTTCGCCTACGACTCCCAGCCCGCATCGCTGCCGGTGCGGGTGCAGCCGCGCCGCAGCCGCGTCGTGATCGAGCCCGAGTATCGCTACGAGGTGGGCGCGACCCGCATCGGCCTGCTCGCGCGGCTGCGGGTGGCCGCACGCGGCGCGCCGGTGACAGGCGTCACGCTCGCGATCGATCCGGCCTGGGGTGTCGACGACGTCGGCCCTCCCGGCCTGGTCGACACGACCGCCGTGATGGTCGAGGGCGGCAGGGTCACGATTCCGTTCCTCCAGGCGCTCGCCGGCGACGCGGTGCTCGATGTCCGGGCCAGCCGCACCATCGATCGCGCCGAGAGCAGGCTCGCCTGGACGCTGCCGCAGCCGAAGGCGGATCTCGTGGGCCCCGCCACCGTCCTCATCTCCGCCGACAGTGACATCGAGATCCTGCCCGACCCGCTCACCGGCACCGGACTGATGCGTCAGGCCGCGGGGGCGCAGGCGCGTGGCGATGCCGATCGCACGGCGTTCGTGTATCGGCTCGACGCCGGCGAGGGAAGCTTCTCGGGAACCCGCCGCTTCCTCTCGCGGCGTGTCGACGCGGTCGTCGCGGCGCAGGTCGAGGTCGAGTCTCCGGAGATGACCGTGGCCGAGACCATCCGTCTCGAGGTCGTGCACGTGCCGCTCGAGTACGTCGAACTCTCGGTGCCCGAGGCGATCGCGGCGGCCGGCACGCTGGAACTGCGGCAGGAGGATCTGCGGCTCGACCCGATCGAATTGAGCGAGCCCGGCGCGGGCGAAGGGCCGCGCGGGGCGTTCCGCACGGTGCGGGCGATCCTCGCCATGCCGCTGCTCGGCACGGGTGAGCTGACGGTCCGCTACCGGCTTCCGACGCCTCCGGTCGGCCCGCAGACCACGGTGGCGGCGGACCTGCCGCTCGTGCTCCCGCTCGGCGCGAGGATCGATCGGCAGACCGTCACGATCGATCCGTCCGAAACCCTCGCCATCGACGTCCGGGGCGACGCCTGGCGCCGCGACAGCGGCCGCGACGACGCACTCCGCAGCTGGGTGGCCGCCCGGAGGGAGGAGATGGTGCCCCTCGCGCTCGTCTCGAGGCCGCGGGTGAGCACCGGCGGCACCGTCGTCGAGGCGGCGTGGTTGCAGACGCGGCTGCTGGCGGATCGGCGCGAGGACATGCATGCCTGCGTGCTCGTGGGCGCGGGCGAGCGCGTCGTGCTCGACCTGCCCTGTCACGATGCGGACGGCGTGGAGTGCGACGTCACGCTCGACGGAGTCCCCCTGTCGGCGACGAGTCGGGGCGAGGATTCGCTCGTCTTCGATCTGCCCCGGCTGCCCGCGGGACGCCGTCGCCTGCTCGAGATGCGCACCTCCGTGCCGCGCGAGGCGGGGTGGGGACGGCTCGCGACGCTCCTCGGCATGCCGGATCGCATCGAGCTCCGGCCCCCGACCTTCGCGGGCAGCGTCACGCAGCGGCGCTTCTACTGGGAGGTCGTCGTGCGACCCGACGAACACGTCCTCGCCGCGCCGCGACGATGGACCGCACAGCAGCAGTGGCGCTGGGGCGCGGCCGGATTCGAGCAGGTGCCGGTCGTCTCGGCCGGCAGTCTCGGCGCATGGATCGCCCGCGCCGCGACGGCCGGTCCGATGGGTCGCGACGAGCCGCTGGTGGGGGGCGAGCCCCCGGTCGCCGCGAACCGCTCGGTCTTTTCCGGAGTCGGGCCGCCGGGCGCCGCGACCCTGCTGGTCGTGCCCACGTGGTGCGCGGTGCTCGTGGCCTCGGGCCTCGCACTGGCGGCCGGGCTCGCGCTCGCCTACGTGCCGGGGCTGCGGCGTCCGCTGGTGGTGGTTCCCGTGCTCGGCACGCTCGCACTCGCGGCGGCCGCCGCGAGCGACGCCGCGCCGCTCGCCATCGGAGCCGCCGCACCCGGCGCGGCGCTCGCGGTGGTGGCGTGGGCCCTGCGCGGCTGGCTCGATCGCGACCGGAAGCCGGCGGAAGCCCCGGTGATCCTCCCGACGTCGAGCTCGCTTGTCCGTGCGCCGACGCCGCCGCCCTCACTGATCGTCGCACCGACGTCCCGCGAGGAGTCGGATGGCCTCACTGCCGCAGGGAGGTCGGCATCATGAGGCGCCTCCGCCTCGCCCGGGCCGTGCACGTCGCCGTCGTCGCGACGGTCATGCCGCTCGTCGCGCTCGCCGCTCCGCCGCCGCAGCCTTCGCTCCTCGAGTTTCACCGGGTGCACGTGCCGGGAGAGAGGATCGGAGAGGTGTCCCTCGGGCCCGTCCGCTACGTGCCGATGCCGCTGGCGGAGTTCGACGCGGCGGTCGCGAGGGTGGAGGCGGCACGGGGCCGGGAACCGGCGTCGCAGCCTTCGCCTCTGGTCGACACGGCCCGGTACGACATCCAGATCGACGAACGCGGCGGGCTCGTCGGCACGCTCGTGGTCACCGTCGCCGCCGGGACCACGGCGGTGTCGTCCGCGCTGCCGCTCGGTGCGTTTCCGGCGCATGCGAGCATCGCACGCGTGATCGGACCGGGTGGGGGTGACGGGCTCGTGTTCGCGTCCACCGATGGCCGCTTCGCCCTGCGCGTGTCGGAACCGGGCGCCTCCACCGCCTCGTTTTCCTGCCGGCCGGTGGTCGAGGGGGCAGCGCGGTATCGCGTGCCGCTCGTGCCCGCGCTCGCGAGCGACATCCGCCTGCGCCTGCCGGCGGACCTGCGGCCGCTCGTGTCCGAGGAGGCCGCCCGCCATGCCGTCATGCGCGGCCCCGACGACGCCGACGCCGACTGGCGGATCGAGCTGGGGCCGGTCACGGATGCCGTGCTGACGATCCGGCCGGTCGACCGGGGATTCACCGGCGTCGGCCTGTGGAGCGAGCACGTCATCCGCGGCAGCGAGACGGCCGTGGAGGCGGTCATCGAACCCGCGGCGTCGTGGTCCGGGGCCGCGATCGAGTTCGACCACGATCCTGGCCTCGTCGTCACGGCCGTCGAGGTCGTCGGCTCGGGCGAACCGCTGGAGTTTCGCTCCACCGGTCGGGGAACGGTCTCGATCGCCGTTCCCGCGAGGCTCGAGGGGCGCGAGACCCCGCTCCTGCTCTCCGGCATCGCGCCTGCGAGCGGGCGGGCGCGACGCCTGCCGCTCGTGCGTCCATCCGCCCAGCGCTGGGTGCGCGGCGGCATGCTCGTGGTCGTCGATCCGGTCCTCGCGGTGACCGGCTTCGACGTGGAGGACAGCCGGGTGGTCTCGCCCCAGGCCGCCCAGGGCTGGCCGCTGCCCTCGCGGATCACGTCGCGTGCCACGGAATCACGACGGCCCGCGATGTTCCATGTCGAGGAGCAGGGACCCGCGGCCATCGTCACCCTCGATGTCGCGCCGCGCACGCCCGCGCTGGAGGTGGCTCGCGTCACGACCGTGGAAATCTCCTCCGGTGCCGTGCTCGGTCGGGCCGCCTGTGACCTGCGCGTGCTGGATGGGGAGGTCTTCGACGTCAGCGCGCGCATCGCTCCGGGATGGATCATCGATGCCGTGGATCTCGTCGAATGGCCGGTGGCGGGAGCGGCCGAGGGGGGCGTCGCGCGGCCGCCCGCCGCCGGTGATGCCGTGGACTGGCGGGTCGTCCGCTCGGAGACCGAAAGCGCGCTGCGTGTCGGGCTGGCGGTCGGGGCGACGGCGAATCGCGGGCTCGGCCTGCGCGTCAGCGGCCATCGCGCCGGCATTCCGCCGGGCGCGCCCTTCACCACGGCGGACATCGACATGGTGCGGTTCGATGGGGAGCTGGCGGATACGGCCGTGCTCGACTTTCGCACGGTTCCCGACGCGGTCGTGGAGATCGCCGGAGAACCGGTCGGCTGGTTTCCCGTGGATGCCCGCCTCGCGCGGCTCGTGGAGGATGGGACGCTCCGCGGGCGCATCGTCGCCGGCGACCAGGCGCCGAATCGCCCGGCCCGCGTCGTGCGTCGGCGTCCCCCGCTCGACGCGCGGGTCGAGGCGCGGCTCGACGTGCGCGACGAGACGCTGCTCGAAACCTTCTCGCTCACCTGCCGCGCCGAGGCGGGGGGCATCGACGCGCTGGTCGTCCACTTCTCCGAGCCGATGGACGACGGCCTCGAGTGGGTCGTCACGTCGCCTCCCGGCATCGTGGCGACCGCGAGGCGGCTCGATCCCGCCGACGCGCGGCGCCCCGGCGGCTCGCTGGAGGGCGTCGCGGAATCGTGGCTCGTCGAGTGCGCGCCGTCGATCGCGGGCCAGGCACGGATTCGCGCGTCGCGCGGCGTCCCGTTCGTCGGGGCGGTGCCCGTGCCGCTCGCGTGGGTCGAGTCGGCGCGGCGTCCGGGCGGCAGCGTCGTCGTCTCGGCGAGCGGGCCGGCGCGTCCGCGGGTCGTGAATCGCCGGCTCCGCGAGCTCCCGGCCGACCCGACCGGCGGCCCGCCCGCGGTGCGGGCGGTCGAATTCGCCTACGGGCCTCCCACGGCGTCGGCGGACGGGCTGGCCGCGGCCGACGTGGCACCGGCCGAGGAGATCGACGCCCGTGCCTGGGCCTGGGTCGAGCGCGTGCGCTGCTGGTGCCACGAGTCGGGCGCGACGGAGTGCGAGTCGACGTTCGAGATCGAGAATCACGGCCGCGAGGAGATCGTGCTCGCCGTGCCGTCCGGGCGGGTCGTGGAGGGCATCGCGATCGACGGCACGATCGTGCCGACCGATGCGGTGGGTGTCGCCGGCGGGACCCTGCGGATCGCACTGCCGGTCTCCCGACGACGCGTCGAGCTGTTCGTGCGCACGCTCGACCGAGCCGATCCGACGCTCGACATCTGGCGCGTCCAGCCGGTCGGGTGCACCATCGACGTGCCCGTGCTCGACAGGCGTGTCGCGCTTCTCGTGCCTCCGGGCCTCGAGGTGGGGCCGTCGGTGGCCGGATACCGGCTCAGCGATGCCGGTTCACCCGCATGGATGGAGCGACTGCTCGCGGCACGGCCCAGGTCGTCGTCGGAGGGTGTCGACGTGATCGAGGCGTTTCCCCAGGCGAACGCCGGGTTCCGCGAAACGCGGTTCGTGGTCGATGCCGGGCAGATCGGTGCGGCGGGCATCGTCATCATGAGCCGGCGACTGGTGCTGTCGACGGTCGTCGTCGCGGCCGTGCTCGCCGCCATGATGACGCTCGCGACGGCCGTCCGACACCCCCGCGTGGCCGCCGCGATCTGCCTCGCACTCGCCGTGCTGACGCTGTGGATACCGCCGCCGTTCGTGCCGGCGGCGCGGGCGGCCCTCTGGTCGGCGCTCGGTGGGGTGTATCTCGCGCGACTGGGCGGCACGCGGGCGGCCGCGTGCTGGGCGCTCGTTGCGACGTGGTCGTTGTGCGGCGCGGGTGCTGCGGCGCAGGAGCCGGTCGAGCCCGCGTCCGTGCCCGCTGCGGCCACGCCCGGACCCGCCGCGGTGCCCGCGACCACGCAGGTGTTCATCACGCGGAGCGGTCGTGACGAAATGGCCCTCGTGCCGGAGCCGCTCTTTCGGCTGCTCGCCGATTCGGCGTCCTCCGGAGGGGCAGCGCGCGTGGCCGGGTGCCGCGTGCTCGTGCCCGAGGCCGACGAGTCGTCTCCCTGGAAGATCGTGGTCGACCTCGACAGCGACATCGGCGCGACGCTCGTGCTCGACCAGACGGCCGACGGCGGCGCGTGGCTCCCGCCCCGGGAGGCCGACCTTCCGCCCGGAATCCTCGCGCGCGTCGATGGTCGACGGATGCGGCTGACGTCGGCGGTCGCGGGCCGGCACCGCGTGGCGCTCGAGGTGGTGCCCGCGGTGCGCCGCGAGGGGGGCGTCTCGACGGCCGTGGCCGGCATCCCCGTCGCACCGACGGCCACCGTGCAGCTGGTGGACGCGCTCGAGGCGCCGGTGCGCACGGCGCCCGGCTCGATCCTCTGCGAACGTGCGGCGGCGGATGGCCCCTTCCTCTCGACCCCCGAGGCGGCGGCCGGTCTCGGCGAGGCGTCGTTCGACGTCGCCGGAGCGACCCGGGTGCGGATGGTCCGGCCGCTCGATCGGCGCGACCGTCTGGCGACCCGCGTGGAGGTGCAGGACGCGGTCAACGATCTCACGTGGGAGGGGGACGGGTGCCGGCTCGATGCGACGTTCGATGTCGACGGAGGCGGCGCGATCATGCGCTCGCTGCTCGTGCGGGCTGACGAGCGCCTTGTCGATCTCTCCGGTGAGAGCGGCACGGTGCCCGTCTCGCTCGAGCCGCTCGAGGCGGGCCGGTGGCTCGTCCGCTTTCCCGAGCCGCTGCGCGGGCGGGACGTCCTCCGGGTCCGGGCCCGCATGCCGCTGGCCGATCCGGTGGGGATCTTCGACGTCCCGGTCGTCATGCTCGAGGCGACGGGCGCGGACCGTCCGATGGTCCGGCTGTCGTCGGCACAGGAGTTCGACGCGGTGCTCGACGTCCCGGCGACGGCGACAGGTCCCGCCTCCGACACGGGCGCGCGTCTCCCGCAGCGGGTCACGGTCCGTCGACGCCCGCAGCTGCCGCGCGGCGTGCAGACGCTGTCGGTGGACTTCGCCGCCGACCGGGTCGGCCTCGCCCTGCGGGCGCAGGTGGAGGC
>Ga0214917_10000923_pt1 | contig 38383 bp, 32 predicted proteins | sample LL_1208_BB_MetaG_FD_177983 | JGI IMG/M metagenome (GOLD analysis project Ga0214917, IMG submission 177983) | Freshwater microbial communities from Lake Lanier, Atlanta, Georgia, United States - LL_1208_BB | ecosystem: Environmental > Aquatic > Freshwater > Lake | place: USA: Georgia | collected... | reverse complement strand
CCCAAAAGAATATTAAATTGTTCTATATGTTTTATTTGTAAGTTAAGAATTTTTCTTGGCCATTCATAAAGACGATGCTTCTCTCCTTGTCGAAAGGAAAAAACAGTTGAGTTTTCATTAATTGCTTTCTTTAATTCTTCATCTAAATCGCCTTCTTTGCAAAATACTTCAAAATCATGATTAGTAATGTTCCTCTGCTTTGATGCATCTTTTTCAAAAGTCATAAAACTTGCTCGCGTAACTAGGGCAGACCATAATTTTTTATCATCTGCTAGGTATGAAGCCAGCAATGTTTTATTTTCTTCAATTAACATTGTTGCAATACTATCGGCAAAATTATTATAGCTCATAGCCCTACTTATGAAATAGACATCTCTAATTTAATTATATCGCCAATTCACAAATAAAGTGCAATTTTATTCTTAGATAAAATCTTTCAAATAAAATTCTTAAGGTAATTTGCAAATTTTGGCTGTTATTTTTTATCGCTGCAATGGGTTTGGTTTTTTTTTACGAATAGCCTTTTTTAACGTATCTTTGCAGAGCTCGTTTGTCCCTGTGAGCAATATCTAGCGATACGAGGATGTTCATTGAGCCATCGCTCCCATGAATGATATGGTTTAGCAAAATAACATTTTGTATTTAAAGCCTTAGCAATTTCCTTTCCATTGTCCTAAGTAATCGTCAACACAGGAAAACCGTGCGCGTGAAATTGCTCAATACTTGTATAATAAATGTATATTTATAACATCGGTCCACATGCGAAACGATCTCCCCCTTGATTCTCTGCGCCAATTATGGTATCACATTCCCAATCACCTATTCGACTTTTTTCTTCAACAACAGCAGGTCGACTTTCAATAGCAACTCGATTAGGGATGCAGCCTCTACCTGCTTCTTATATTTCTTACCTTTGCTTTTGTACAGTGATCCTTACGGACATATCGATAAATTGCTTCATGTGAAATATAGATTTCTTCTAGCTGTAATCGCCCAGAAATTTGTTCTGGACTCCAATCCAATGCAAGCTTAATCAAATCCACGAATTCTGGCGTCATTTTTTTAGGCGATTGGCTCTGGCTTGAACAACGTTTACAGCTTGTTTTAACCTATAGCAGCGTTTTCGAGTATTGCGCTTGAGCTCTCGACAAACCGATGATGGAGACACACCTATAAAATTGGCAATTATATTTTGCGGTGTATTGCTTTTCGTGCATAAATTTGAGATATTTACTCTCGAGTAACATGATGATAGCCTTTGGGATTGATTATTTCTTATTGTTTAGCACCTTAAGAATATCAATATTATGTGACTCAATCTACGATACTTTTATTTATTTCTCAAAATTGCACTTCATAGTTTAATGGGCGAATTTTGACAGTATACCTAGTGATTGCGCCATGTATACGCCCTTTTGCTGAGTATTTAACATAAGTAGCGCCCGCTAAATCAAGCAGCGCTCATTATCACTTTTTTTACCAGGCATAATTTTGTATAATTAAATTTTTTGAATGCGGCATCAGTATGCAGAAAAGAATTATCGGCGTTATGGCCTGTGATCCAGAGGGATTAGTTGGCAATTCTAAGACTAATAAACTACCATGGAGTTATCCTGAAGATACTTTTTTTTGGCAAAACCTAGTAAAGGGCATGCCTTTAATAATGGGTTACAATACTTTTTGCAACCTGCCAGAAAAACTTTTATTAGAAAATTGTATTGCGGTTATTTCCACAAAACAGCAACCAAAAGAGTTTAATTTTTTCTGCTCTATTGAAGCTTTTTTGCAGTCAGAATTATATAAAAAAACCCCGGTGTTTTATCATATTGGCGGCGCACTGACTATGAATGAATTTTTGCGCAACAAACTCATCAATGAATTTTATTTAACTAAGATAAAGTCATCTTATCAGGGAGATTTGTTTTTGGCACTTGATTTAATTGAATGCTATCCACATGAAAAAATATTTGAAAACCAAGATTTTAGTATTCTACATTATATCAGGCACCTTAATACTAGGTGCCTGAACGAATAACCCACCTTTTGTTGGCATGCTCAAAAGGTTCTTTCTTTACCCAGAGCAGACTTAAGGTATCTGCACCTAAATTAGGTGCTTGTAAGCTTTCCAATGCTACTCCAATATTCTTATTTTTAAGTTTTTTAATAGCGTTCCATATCACCGAATCATGGTTATTATTATCTAATATCACTAGTTCATTTGGATGATAAATAATGGTTAATGCTTGTGAGCGCAATTCTTTTTTAAGCAAATACTCTAAGTTACGCCAGGCGGCATTGTGACGATTATGCATTTCCAGCGCCGTTAAACTTTTTTGCACGCCATGCGGTTTTGCATAGAAGAAGAGTGGATGGTGCAGATTTGATGGCTCGGATTTTAATAATAAGCTGCACATTAAATCAATAAATTCACGGTAGCTACCACGCATATGATTTTTACCATCTGCGCTGCGATTAATATATATGGCAAAGGCGAGCGTATGTCTATTTTTCGTGATTAAATAACCAGATAAACTATAAATTCCTGTCATTGTGCCAGTTTTAGCACGAATCATTCCTTTTTGATAAGCCTGATTCAAGCGTCTTTTTAAAGTGCCATCATACCCAGATATTGGCAATGCAGAAATATACTCATAGGCAATCGGAAACTTGTCGTAAAAATAGGTGAGTAAACTCATAGTTTGAAAGGCTGTAACTCTATTAAAGCGCGATAGACCTGATCCATCCCCAAAAACTGCATTGGACATATTAATATCTGTTTGCTGTTGTAAAAAACTTCTGACAGCAAGTTGTGCTTGTGACCAATTACTAGGAGCTTGGCGAATATAGTTGGCTGAAAGCAAGTATAATGCATTGGCATACAAATTATCTGAAGGCTTTAATGTTAGCGCCATTAACTGGCTTAAATTTTTGCTATTATGCTTAGCTAACTCAATAGTTTTTCCGATCCTATGCCCTAACTTAACCTGACCATTAAATTCTATGCCTAGCTGGCGTAATTTATAGGTTACATGTTGAGCTAAATAAGCTAACGGATACTTAATAGGCGTTTTAAATTGCAAAGCCATCTGACCTACAACGACGCAACCTTTTGCATGAATCTTTCCATAATTATCAAAGGAAACTGATACTCCACAATCTTTCGGCGATCCTCTGGTAACAACATGGTTATCAATTTCGAAAACGCCAGGCGGACTTAAAGTTTCAACAACAGCAGGCAAGCCAACCTGAGAGGCTGGATTAACAACAACTGTAAGCCTATTTTCATCTAAGATTAGCGGCGATACTGGTGCTCCATAACTAAATTGCTCATCTCGCGGGGTCATACCAGGGGGATAAGGAGATGCTGCTGCTAAGTCACTTTGAATAATTACATCTCCAGTAATAGAGCGCACTCCTAAATTACTTAATTGATTTAACAAAGAAAATAATGCTTTATGACTGAATGACGGATCTGCTGGCATAACTAAATACAGGTTGCCATTAAGACGCCCATTGATTAATGTTTTTGCATCAGTGCTTAATGTGGTAGGAATTTCATATTCTGGACCTAATGCCAGAAAAGCTGCTGCCTGCGAAAACAATTTCATATTGCTAGCTGGAGACATTAATTGCTTATCTTGATGTTGATAAAGTGTATTCCCTGTGGTTAAATCCACCACCATCATTCCCATGTTTATATGCGGATCGGTTTTTTTAATTAAATTATTTAGTGCGCTGGAAACAGAATTAGCTGTAGCTAGAGTAGAAGCACCAATTAATAATAAACCAAGCCAAAATCTACTATTCATATATTCAAACCTTTTTTATAATTATTACTCGTAAAATATACCTAATTTTTCCAAAATACCGGCTAGGGTTTCTTGATTGTAAAATTTAATCTTCAACCACCCTTCACCGTTTTTTATTTCCTCATATTCAACTTTGGTACCAAATTGCGCCTCTAAAAACCTTACAAAGTGGCTATGTTCATCATTTTTTTCTTTTGGCGGATTTTTCTTATCCTGTCTAACGCGTTGTTCAATTTGCCGCACAGAACAATTATTAGCTTTAATCCAAGCTAAGTAGTAAGCTTGTTGAGCCTCAGGCAAGCCAACCAGAACACGCGCATGACCATAGGTTAACTGTTTAGCTGATATAGCTGCCACTACAGAATTACTCAATTTTAATAATCGTAACATATTTGTTACGTGGGTACGAGATTTACCTAACAATTGTGCAATGTAATCTTGTGTCCAAGAAAATTCCTCAATAAGCCTTTTATAGGCCAAAGCTTCTTCTAGCGGCTCCATCTGCTCACGCTGGATATTTTCTAAAATTGCCATTAGCGCATGATTATCATTTGTAGTAGATACTATCATGCATGGCACTTCTAGCAGACCAATAAGCAAAGCCGCACGCCATCGTCTTTCTCCAGCAATGATTTGGTAATCGTCCCGAATAAGGATAGGCTGCAAGATACCATATTGCGCAATTGAAGCGGCTAATTCTCTTAATTTAACCTCGTCAAACAATTTTCTCGGCTGATAGCTGCCAACATGGATTTTTTTAATACAGACCGATGCAAATTTTGGATAATTATGCAGCATGCAGGTATTGTTCTATATAGCGACGACAAGTAATAGGATTAGCTACACAATTCATAAAATTTCGAGAACCACCACTACCGACGATAATAATATCGCCATAGTTTAATACTGTACCTAACAGCGTTTGTCGAATATCCACACTCTCAATTTTTTTAAATGGGATCTCAATTGTCTGCTGAACTACAAATCCAGTTTGCAAGGTGACGCTATTATTTTTAATTCTCATCCACGTAAATGAGTAATTAACTAATTCAGCTACCAGTAATACAGCACATACCACCATAAAAATACATAAAGCTGCCAAGTTAAAAAAACCCAGATAGGTAATAATTAATGGTATAAGCAACACAAGTATCGGTTTTAAAAAAATAATCCAGTGCAATCTAAATAAATTGTTATTATCATTCATTTTTTTGTTCCTTAAAACTTAATTTTAATATTAACCAAAGGATTAATGACAATGCAAGACAAGCAGTTAAATGATATGGATCATGTGTAACAATGGAAAAAAAGTTTACATCTCCAGTTAGTGAGAATACCATAGCCAATATTACATCCATGACTGCAGAGCCAGCAACCAAACCACATGCTAAGCAAATCATATGATTAACACCGCCTGCTTTTATGAAACCATTGCGCTCTTTATTATGCAAAAGCCACGATAAAAAGCCTCCTAAGATCAATGGCGAAGATGTTTCCATTGGCAAATACATGCCAATGGCAATACCAAAAAATGATAAGCCTAATCCTTTAATTACTGGCACAAAGTACATAATAAGAAGTACTCCTAGCATAGTAACAATCCCCATGAGAATAATATTCCACGGCAGTGCGTGCTGAAAAAATCCATCGGTTAATGTTGCCAATAACGCTGCAGTAGGTGCTGGCAAATTACTAGCTGAATCAATATCGCCAAGTAAACTATGACCTGCTATACCATAAACCTTAAATAAGGTTTGCATCACTGCAGGAATTACTAATGACGCAACTATCACACCAAGCATAAGCATCAACTGTTGTTTCCATGGCGAAGCACCAATTAATTGCCCTACTTTTAAATCTTGTATATTATCATTAGAAATAGCCGCAATTCCTGTTACCATACTAGTTAATATGATAGCAACAGCCTCAGCTGATAACAAAGCATCATCATGTAACAAGTCAGTATTTATCCAAGCCAAAACTACACAAGCAGAAAGCAGTAATGCCGCAATCACAACTGAACTGCCAGGGCTGGCGCTCACACCAACCATTGCAGAAAAGTACCCAGAAATAGTTGCCATTAAAAAACCAACTATTAATAAAAAAACCGCACAAGAAAATAACATTTTATAATTTGCGGCGCCCTGTAAAATTTTATTAAGCGGCAATATATGTTTGAAAAACAACAGTATCAACGTTGAAATAAGCACAATAGCCAACCATAAAAACTTACTAGGCAAATCCTTACTATCTTTGAGAGTAATTTTTCTTGCTGGTGATGCAAAAATCTTAGCTAATAACGGCTTTATCAAAATAAACAATGACGCTACACCAGAAAATAGCAAAGCACCTACGCCAAAATACCTTATTTGTTGCGTCCACAATTGCTTACTAAAGTCGACAATATCAAGCTGAGAATGAGGGATAAAGCTAAAATAAGGCAGCAACATATACCAAGAAATAATTGCACCTATCATGATGCTCAACGCCATACGTGGACCTATAAGAAATCCAGCACTCATCATTGCCACTGAAAATCCTAAACTAAACATAATCGCGAAATGCTGCAAATTAAGCCACCAAGTCCATTCCACAGCAATAACATGTAGCCCAGTTTGCAAAAAATCAATCGTGGCACCGCTGAATAAACCCCATAACAAAAATCTAAACCCTGTTAAATTTTGTTGATTTTTTAAAATTGCAGCAATCGCCTGCCCCTCCGGAAATGGCAAGTCTGAACGGCTAACTAATTTACTCCGCAAAGGCACAGAGAATAAAACACCAAGCAAACCACTAGAGCAAGCAATAAAAAAATTTTCGAAATAAGCAAACTGTTGCCAAAAACCGATGATAATTAAAGCAGGTATAGTGTAAACAATGCCACCAGCAACTGCTTCACCAGCTGAAGCAGCAGTTTGAATCATATTATTTTCATAAATAGAGGCATCTTTAAAAAATCTTAGTATACCCATTGATAAAATTGCCGCCGGTATTGAAGCCGAGGTGAGCATCCCTAGTTTTAAAGCCAGAAATGTATTTGCGGTCGCCAATATAATAGTTAGTATTATTGCAATAATGATAACTCTGAGGGTAAGTTCTTTTGTTTGGGGCATAATAAATCCTCACCGCGATAGTGGTTAAAATTATACCCTAGAAACTTATTTAAGCAATAAATTTAAAAAAATAAAGCTAATTACTTTACACAACTATAAAACAAATAATATTATAATTGATTCTAGGGACCTTTAGAACTAAATAGAGTTTATGATGAACAAACACCAACTTATGGCCTCCTTGTTACTGATAAGTTTTAATTCATGGAGTTTTGGCGAACTACCCATCCCCAATGAAAAAACCATTGCCAGTCAAACAGCAAATATAACTTGCGCTAGTGTTGTTCCTAATAGCAGCGAAAAAGATAAAATTCATTTTGTCAAACATTGGTCAATTTACGTTGCTAATCAGGCCTTTGCGCTAAAATACGACAACATTGACTATCAACTAAAACAATTGCAAGTTTGCTTTTCACAAGATGGTTGGAGCCAATTCGATAGAGCCTTAAAAAAATCAGGTAATTTTGATTTGATCACTAAACATCAATTAAGCGCTAGTACGCAAATCATCGGCCCAGTTGAAATTAATCATCACCCTTCATTTTCAAGCTGGTCTGCGGTAGTGCCTTTACGTATAGTTTATCAAAATCAAACTGATAAAATTTCGCAAGAAATCGACGTACATTTAACCATTAATCAACTTAGTAATAATCGCTTAGCGGTAATTCAAATAGTTGGCAAACCTGCACAAAGAAACCTAGCTATTAACTAAGGACCCCTTGTTTTAAGGAGTCCTCTTCTTAATCCAATCGCCATCGCCATCTTCATCGTTATAAGATAGTACCGTTATTCTCGTGCCGATGCGAATAAATTCTTCATTTAACCACTTCGCAGCACTTGGCAACACCCTAATACAACCATGGCTGGCATTACCCATTGGCACATCATAAGCAGCATGGATTGTATAACCGCGATAAAAATACATGCAATAAGGCATTTTTGCGCCACCATCTGTTTCTACAGGATACTCTCCAGATTTACAATCAATACCATGCTTATTATAAACCCGAAATACACCCGTCACAGTTCGACATGGCTCACCAACATCCTCACATAAATCTTTGCCGCCAGATGCGCTACCTGTCATTACCCTAGCCCCTTGTTCATCATAAGCGGCCCATGCAAATACTTTCGGATCAAAAACAAATTCCTTTTGTCCAGTTGCTGGAATTTTTTCAGGAAAAAAGTTGCGCCCACGCTTATCGCGCAGGTAATGCAAAGTATGGTGTCGATATCCTTGATCATCGACAATGTATGTTGATTCATCGTAATCAACGCATGCCGGCAATAAAGCAAAAATCAAACTTAATAACATTATTTTCATTTTCTAACCTTTTATTGATGAAGTGGACGATATTTAATCCGCGATGGTTGCTGAGCCTTATCACCCTGTCTTACTTGCCTATAAGCTTCATAGTCAGAATAATTACCTTCCATAAATAATGCCTCAGAATTTCCCTCAAAAACCAGCATATGCGTACATATTCTATCCAAAAACCACCGATCATGCGACACAACAATAGCGCAACCAGGGAAAGATAATAACGCTTCTTCTAAAGCTCGCAAAGTTTCCACATCAAGATCATTACTTGGCTCATCAAGTAATAATAAATTAGCACCTTGGATTAATAATTTTGCTAGATGAACACGATTACGTTCCCCTCCAGACAGAGTTCCAACGCGTTTTTGCTGATCAGCGCCTTTAAAATTAAACCTGCCAACGTACGCTCTCGATGGCATCTGTGTTTGCCCTATTTGCAAAATATCCAAACCACCTGAAATTGCTTCCCAAACAGTTTGCTCATCTTTTAAATCATCCCTAAATTGTCCAACATGCGCTAACTTGACCGTTTCACCAATTTTTATTAATCCGCTATCTGGCTGTTCTGAAGTGGATAGTAATCTCAGGAAGGTTGATTTACCAGCACCATTTGCACCAATAATTCCCATAATGCCGCCTTTAGGCAAGTTTAAGCTTAAATTTTCAAATAACAGTCTGTCACCATAACTTTTACTAATAGTGTTAACATCAATAACCAAATCACCAAGGCGCTCACCAGGTGGAATAAATATCTCGTTAGTTTCTTGTCTTTTTTGGAATGTTTTGGACTGTAATTCTTCAAATCGCGCTAAGCGAGCTTTACTTTTTGCTTGCCGCGCTTTAGGATTTGTTCTAACCCATTCTAATTCCGAAGCAAGAGCTTTAAAATGAGCTTGCTCTTGTTTTTGTTCTTGCTCTAAACGAGAATTTTTATATTCCAACCAATTAGAATAATTTCCTTTGAATGGGATACCCTCACCTCTATCTAGCTCTAGAATCCATTCAGCAACGTGGTCTAAGAAGTAGCGATCGTGAGTTACCGCAACCACCGTGCCAGTAAATTTTTCTAGATACTGCTCTAACCAAGCAACACTTTCTGCATCAAGATGATTAGTTGGTTCATCAAGTAATAACATATCCGGATTAGAAAGTAATAATCGACATAACGCCACCCTTCTTCTTTCGCCACCCGATAAAAATTCAATTTTCGCCCCCCAGTCCGGTAACCTTAGAGCATCAGCAGCAATTTCTAATCTGCGCTCTAGATCCCAACCCTGTTGGACTTCAATGTCATGCTGCAGCTCACCTTGCTCAATCAACAAACTATTCATTTCTTCATCGCTCATCGGCTCACAAAATTGCATGCTGATGGCTTCAAAACGAGCTAATTTTTCAATAATTTCTACAACTGATTCATTGACAACTTCCCGTACCGTCTTATTAATATCAAGCTCGGGCTCTTGCGGTAAATAACCAATTTTAATTCCGGCCTGGGGTTTTGCCTCCCCTAAGAAATTTTTATCAACTCCCGCCATTATTTTCAGTAGGGTTGATTTTCCAGAACCATTTAAACCCAATACCCCAATTTTTGCCCCAGGGAAAAAACTTAATGAAATGTCTTTTAATATATAACGTTGCTGGTCTACAACCTTACTTAATTGATGTAACGAAAACACATATTGCGACATAAAATTTTATCCTCATTGTAACACTAGCTATTTTTTTACCTATTTTACAGCGTTACACAAAACTTTGCGATAAAATTTAGTGAAATAATATGTCAATCAATAAATATTCGAGAGAAGAACACTTATAGGTATGTGGTGCTGATGAAAGAAAAACCCCGGATTCAACTTCAAACCCCAAAATATCCCAGCAAAAATTATACCATTAAAAATTACTCTGCTGGCTTGACCATTCCTGATGTAAAACAAGGCAGCTCAACACTAAAAAATCGTATTATTGACACCATTGGATTAATTTAACGTTGGGGAAATTGTGGGTGGCCAACTGCCATCGCTACAGCTTTACTCTATATTCAATACCCTTTCTTTATTAATTTGCACACCCCAATTCCATAATAAAATCTAACGCGCTCATGGTCTCTCAAAACTTAGCGGGAACTGCTGCTAAATTTACAGACAAATTGTTTCATGATATAATACTTTTGATACTAATTTTTATGCGGAGTTGTTATGTCTGTAGCAAACTGGGAAATCAACAATAGACAACTCTCTAAACGTAAGTACCTAGACCAAAATAATAGTACACTTACTTTTATAAACCCTATTACAGGGGAAAACTATACAGGCAAATCCTTACCTGCCCACAACAAAGTTGATAATATCTCCCGGGATAAAAATGAGCATAAAGCAAAAATTCAATCTCTAAAAATCTTCTCAACACTACCCCAACCTTTTTTAAAGAAATTGTATGAAATTTCATTATCGAAAGAGCCGATTACATTCCCAGGGATGTGTCAAGATAAATCACCTACAGTTGGAACTATTATTGCAAATTCTCCGTATAACAAAGCTCTTGACCTCACAAAATGGACTGAATTGTGGTGGAGAAGCGAAGAGGAATATGCAGCATGGCTTGATACCCCAATGCTGTTTGCCTTTTCTGGCCTAGCTCATTATTGCGAGTCTCCCAGAGTTTTTGATTTTGACCATAGGGAAGAACAAGAAGGAACAGAAGACGTGTTTCATTTGCTTGCTGATAATAGCAATAAGGTAACACCCATTTTAAGTGTTGCTGGATTTGAGTATCGTAACTATAAAGGGAATATTGAAAGCACTCGTGAAGGTGTAAAAAATTACTCAGAACAAATCATGCAATTGATACTAGCATCGGCAAATAAAACCCGTAAAACCGATATTGTTTTAATTCCTTTTGGGATGGGTGTGTTTTTGACATGCGATCATAAGGAGTTGAAAAATAACATGATTGCTGGATGGATAAATGCCATAAATAATTACCAAGGCCCGCCTATTACAATTCATTGCTGCTTACTACCAGGGCAATTTGATAAATTAAATACAAAAAATAGCAATAAAAATATAACACTTCAGAACAAACAAGGAATAGATGCCTATGCATTAACAAATGCAATCAATGATGCAAATGATAATAAGCAGGCCTTTATGGTGAATGCAGGCGACCATGATTGGATTGCTTTGCTGAAAAAAGACCATAAACCTGGGCAATGTGGAAGAAACCATACATTATTTCATACAACTTCCGACGAATATTTATCTCTGATGACTCTGTTTGAGTTATTTTCTGTACAAGATGCAATTAAACTTGGATTAGAACCTAATAATTTTATAGAGACTATACATCGTGATGATGTTTTAATAAGTGCGATCGCTAGGGACTTGGATGCAATTACAGATTCTGTTTATGCAGAAAAAAATTCTCAAACATTACAATCTATCAAAGAAGAACTTGCTTCTATGGAACCACTAACTAATCCTATCGAAACCATCCTAGAGCGGCTAAAGGTAATTCAAGCTAAGCTAATTGAAATAAAAAATAATATCAATATTAAAGATGCCATCAATAAGTCTTTGCAGGCTCTTATGGCCGATGAATCTTTTAAAATATCGAGCAACTATCTAAACAATAGTGCAAAATTAACAGAGATTACAACAAAACTTAACGAACTTGATAGCACAGATGAATCTAAATGCACAGAGTTCCTGAAAAGATCTATTTCTTCTATCCAAAGTATCATGGCAGATAAAACAATATATGAGCAAAAATGGTATAAATTGCTAGTTGAGATCTTGCTTAATATTGTCACCTTAGGTTTGGTGTTTGGTTACCAGGCATGTAATGCTCACCCTCGTCCTGGAACATTCTTTGAGACGTCTGCGATTGTGAAGGCACGGGAGTTAAAAACACAGCTTGAACAGACGAGTTTTAATAAAGCAACCATTATATCTAATTGAAACTAGTATTTTGTAATTGTAAATATAATGTTTCTTAAAAAAACTTAGTATCTTTATGGAATATAAAAAAAAATGGGGTTATAATGCAAATAATTTTATTATAATCCACTGATTAAGAGAATTAGTTATAATGATGCGCCAGTCAATCGCTTGTATCAACATGATAAAACAACAACTTCGGACAAATAATATTAACGATGAAGAAATTCTGAACTTTTATAAAAATTATCCTCGAGAAGATTTTATACCAGTGAGTTACAAAAATTTTGCTTATTCCGATATGCATATTCCTTTAGACAACAAGCACGTAATTCTTACTCCGCTTGAAGAGGCAAAAATATTACAGTCTGGTAATTTTAATGCAGAACAGGTGGTGGTATTAACTAGCGCTGCTAATGTTTATTTAATTGCTCTGTTAAGCAAATTCTGTAAACAAGTTGTTATTGTTGACCTCTGCGCCAATCAAATTGTCACAGCAAAAAACATTTTAGCAAAATTTAAAATTCATAATGTTGATTTTTTATTGCAACAGGATTTTGAGCTAGAATCATTAACAGATAAATACGATGCTATTATCTGCCCGGCTGCTTTAGAGCAAGTTCCAGCAAATTGGTTAGGCTTGTTAAAGCCTGTTGGCAAGATTTTTGTTGCCATTGGTGAAACAACTCAAAATGCACAATGGCTTATAGTTGATGATTCAAAGATTACAGGTCATGAATTTGTATTCTCAACGCATTTACCACCGTTGATAGCAACAAATATTAAATCAAAATTTGTTTTTTAGTTCTTTGCAATTAGTCAGGACGACATCCAAGATGTTCAAATTACTTTCTTTAATTTTACTTAGCCAAAGTTTATTTGCCACAGATTTATTAGAAGTTTACTACGAAGCGTTGGAAAATGATCCTACATTTAAAAGTGCTTATAGTGTTTTTATGTCTGAATCTCAAGCAATTCCAACTGCTGCTGCGGCTTTGTTACCACAATTAACCGCTACTGGCTTAATTGGTCGTGTTTACACTGAGGTTATGGCCGGCAGAAATTTAGACGTTAATCGCACCTACTCACAAAACCAACTTAGCGCGCAAGCTTCTCAGACTTTATTTAATCTTAAATTATGGTCTCTTTTAGAGCAAGCTCGAGCAAATGTCAGGGCAGCCCTGGCCAACTTTAATGATGCTTCACAAAGTTTAATGTTGCGTTCCACTAAAGCATACTTTGATGTGTTGTTGGCACAAGATAATTTAACTAATGCTACTGCGCTTAGAACCTTTAATAAAAGGCAACTGGAACAAACGCAAGAACGATTTAACGCAGGACTTGATCCGATTACAACTGTTTATCAAGCCAAAGCAGCATATGATCAATCATGCGCTCTAGTTATTTCTATTAAAAACGACATTAATACAGCCGAACAAAACTTAACTAAAATAACCAATTTAAGTTATGAAAAAATTGCTCCTTTGAAAAATAAATCTATCCCTTTGATTTATCCTGAACCGATGCAAGCTGATACCTGGGTTTCAACAAGCTTAAAACAAAATTATAAGCTAAGTGCGGCAAAATTTTATTTAGAGGCATCACGAAAAAATATAAAAATGCAATTTTCTGGACATTTACCAAGCTTTAATATCTATGGTAGTTTTTCTGAAACACATAACAAAGTTTCGCCATATAACTTAAGCACGTCACCGACAACTAATGTTAATCAATTCTTTAACAATATTTTCGTGCCTGCTATGCAAAGAAATGCAGTTGCTGGCTTTAATATGAGCCTACCAATTTTTCAAGGTGGACTAGTCATCTCTAAAACAAAAGAAGCTGAATATCAATTTCAAAACTACAGTAATCAATTAGAATCTGTAAGAAGAGAGTTGATTGCTAACACACAAATAACCTTTCATACTATTGCCAGTGGTATTGAAAAAGTTAAAGCCGATCGTCAGTCGTTGGAATCGCAAAGAGTGTCTCTAGCAAGTATCCAAGACCAGTACCAAGTAGGGACAAGAACTATCACCGATGTTTTGTATGCTGAGCAGCAGTACACTCAATCTAAATTTCAATATTCGAGCGATCAGTACGCATTGATAATTCAAATTCTACAACTTAAGTATCTAGCCGGAACTCTAAATGTTAAAGATTTAGAAGAGATAAATAGTTGGTTGCAAACAAAGGTAAGAGTGGGACTATCTCCTCATTCTAAAAAAGTTCTAGATAGTTTGATTAAGCATCATGATTAACACGATTTTTCTTTTTATTGCTGGTGGAATAGCTGGTTTAATGGCTGGGCTCCTTGGAATAGGAGGTGCGACCATTATGGTTCCTGTTTATCTCTATTATTTTAAACTTAATGCCTTATTTCCTCTTGAACAGCAATTTCACATGGCAATTGGATGCTCATTAGCAGTAATTTTAATTAGCGCATTAGTAGCAACTATTAGTAATTATAAGCATCACTTAATCGAGTATAAAATTGCTAAGATTTTTTTACCAGGCTTAGGTCTAGGCATTATTTTAGGAACCTTATTATCTAAAGTTATTCCTGCCTTAGTATTAAAAAAATTATTCTCAATTTTCTTAATCGTGTTAATGCTTAGCATGTTTAAAAATAATAGTCAGTCAAAACAACAATCTCTATCTACTGCAGCCATAACCAGCATTGCCATTTTAGTTGGCATGTTAAATGCTTTGTTTGGTATTGCAGGAGGCATAATTATCACGCCAGTCTTAGTAAGAATGGGTGTCAAAATAAAAAGAGCCATCTCTACCTCAATTTTTTTATCCATTCCAATTAGCTTGTTTGGAAATATCAGTCTAAATCTCAGTTCAAACTACTTTTTGATTGATTGGCAAGTAGTGCTTCCAACAGCGCTAGCAAGCACTATCTTCACACCTCTAGGTTCAAAACTGGGCCGCTTAATTTCATCGGACTGGTTGAAAAAACTCTTTGCTATTTTTTTGCTCTTAATTGCTCTTGAAATGCTTACTTCTTAGCGTAAGTTCTTGATTACTTGCAGAAGAAAATATCTGTTTTGACAAGTTTTTTTAAAAATTCAACTATTAACTAATGAAGATTATTAAAAAAAAGGCTAAAATAATCTATTTTAAAGAATACAATATTTTATGGAATTTCAACAACTTAATTCTAAACGTTTATTACAAGCAATCCTTTCTGGTTGTGAAAATTTAAAACAAGCCAGAAAAAAATTAAATGCAATAAACTTTTTTCCAGTAGCAGATGGTGATACTGGTGACAACATGGCTGCAACTGCCGCCTCAATTATTGAAAATTCTTCGGAACAACCGACTTTAGAAAAAACCCTTGAGTCTATTGCCAATGCGAGCATTATGGGGGCCCGAGGTAATTCTGGCATGATGTTTTCATCATTCTTTAATGGCTTATTTCAATCGTATCAAAACTCTAAAACCCTCAACACTTTGCACTTTGCTGAAATGCTGAAAAATGCTTCTGCTCAAGTGCGCTCGAGTTTAATAAATCCCATGGAAGGAACCTTATTAACTATAATTGAGCATTGGGCTACTTTAGTTGAAAATCGTTCAAAAGAATACTCTAATTTTAAAACATTGTGTCATGACTTATTAAATCCTCTCAAAGATATTCTTAATCAACATTGTCAATATACTTATAAGAACTCAGAAAAGGTATTAGATGCTGGCGCATTGGGATTTTATCATTTTATAGAAGGATTTACCCAAGCCATTACTGAAGACAATTACAGTTATAATTATCATTCGCAATCAGTAGATAATTTCGAAGTACCTACACAAGATCACGATTTTACTGCTAACCCACCAATAAATCGTTTTTGCACTGAAGCATTGCTTCGTGATGCACATATTACAACTAATCAGCTAAAACAGATGCTAGATGCCTATGGCGACAGTTTGGTCGTAACAGGACATCAACATTTACAAAGGTTTCATATACACACCAATCAACCAGAAAAAATTTTTCAAATGCTACAAACTTATGGCCGAATTTCTAATCCAAAAGTTGATGATATGCAACGCCAATTTGAGTGTACATTATGTAATAAACCCCAGATTGCGCTACTTACTGACTCAAGCGCCGATTTGCCTATAACTATTCGTGACAAACACCAAATTCATTTATTGCCGATTAATATCCATTTTAATGAACATCACCTACTTGATCCGTACTCAATCGATGCCAATCATTTCTATAAAAATATCAATAACCAAGAACAATATCCGACAACATCAGCGCCTAACCCGTTGCAGATAAAAAATAAGTTTACTGAATTGTCGCAACGCTATGAACAGGTTGTGATGATAACTGTATCAGAAAAACTGAGCAGCACCTATGCAACGGCCTGTAATATTGCCAAAGAATTTACTAATATTCACGTCATTAACTCTAAATTAACCTCTGCCGCACAAAGTCTATTTGTACATCATGCAGCACAATTAATGAAACAAAGCTCAGATATAGAACATTTAGTTGCAGAGATGCATGCAGCTCAAGATAGAAGTGAATTCTTTGTCTTGGTTCATAAATTAGATGCTCTGATGCGTTCTGGCAGAGTTGATAGAGTAAAAGGCAAGTTTGCAAATTATTTGGGCATAAAACCTATAATAAAGCTGAATCATCAGGGCCAAGGCACCATGCATGATAAAGCCTTTAGCAAAAAATCTGGCTTTATGCGATTACTAAAATCGATAAAAAAAGAACAACATCTCAGGCAAGCAGCAATTAGGGCATATGCTATTGTCCATGCTGGACAAGCAGAGGGGGCTGAGCAATTAGCCATACTTGCTGAACAGCACTTGGGTCAGAAAGCTCTATATGTTGGCCCAGTATCAGCAGCTATTGGTTTGCATGCTGGGGCTTTTTGCATAGGAATTGCTGTAATGTATGATAAATCAACTAATTCAGGCTGTGAAAATGAAAAAAGCACGTAACTTAACCGGGCGCATAACATCCATTATTAAACCATTTTGGAAAATAGCCTTATTGGGCATATTAGCAAATTGTTTCTATGCTGGTATTGATGCAAGTTTTACTTACTTAATGCGGCCATTTATGGATAAAGGCTTTGTTAATATCGATATGCAATTTGTTTATCAAATCCCCTGGATAGTACTAGCAGGTATTACACTGCGTGGCTTAATGGGTGGCGTAGGCGGATACTGTATGACAACCGTTGCCCGATCCATGGTTAATAGTTTACGCCAAAAAGTTTTTAGGCATCTAATTCATTTGCCAGCACATGTTCTCGATAACACGCCTTCAGGCCAACTGCTATCTAAACTACTCTATGACGTCGAACAATTTTCTCAAGTAAGTGCAGATGCTATAACCGATATTGTCCAAAACACCTGCTTAATTATTGGTTTATTTGGGGTTATGCTCATCGTTTCTTGGCAGTTAACACTTATTTTCATGCTCGCCGTGCCAGCAATTGCAGCAATAGTGCAGTACACTAATCGTCGGATTAGAAAGATTAGTCGCAAAGCACAACAATCCATGGGAGAAATTACTGAAATTGCTAGTGAAGTCATTGAAGGTTATAAAGAAGTGCGTATGTTTGCAGCGCAAGAGTTTGTTACGGATAAATTTAACCGTGCTGCTGAAGCATCGCGACGCCATGATTTAAAAGCTGCGATGTCAAAAGCAATCAATGTTTTTGGTGTACAAATGATTTTAGCTATCGCCTTAGCGGTAATTATTTTTGCCGCCATTCAGTTGGCTCGGCATATAACCTTAACTCCTGGAACCTTTGTTGCTATAACTGCAGCAGGTCTACAGTTGATAAAGCCGATGAAAACTCTTACCACTATTAACGCAACTCTGCAACGTGGCTTAGCAGGAGCAGAAAGCATCTATCAGCTATTAGATAAAGATCTAGAAATTGACTATACTGAAAAATCTCACCTAGAGCCTTGCGCAGGAACAATAGAGTTCAAAAATGTTTATTTTGCATACAAAGAGGCGCATTGGGTGTTAGAAAATTTCAACCTACACATTCCAGCTGGACAAACAATTGCTATAGTTGGGGCATCAGGTAGCGGCAAAACAACCCTAACCAATCTTTTAAGCCGATTTTATGACACCCAAAGTGGCGTAATAACTCTAGATAATATTCCTATTACTTCCATGTCACTCAAACAACTTCGGCAACAATTCTCGCTAGTTAGTCAACATGTAATCCTGTTTAACGATACCATTGCCGCAAACATTGCCTATGGTCATCAAGATATTGACAGCCAGCGCTTATTAACAGCATTAAAACAGGCTGATGCCTATGATTTTATCACCCAACTGCCCAATGGGTTACAAACTATAATCGGTGAAAATGGCTTAACTCTTTCTGGCGGACAACGGCAACGACTTGCCTTAGCGCGCGCAATATACAAAAATTCACCTATTTTCATTCTCGATGAAGCAACTGCGGCCCTGGACAATCAAACCGAGCAACATATTCAACGCGCTCTCGAAGAATTTCATCATCAAAAAACCATGCTAATCATTGCACATCGCTTATCAACTATTAAATTTGCCGACACCATAATAGTTATGAAACATGGTAAAATTATAGAACAAGGCAAACATCAAGAATTACTTGAGCGCAATGGCCATTATGCAATGTTATACCGATCCCAACACCTGAGCAGCGCGCATGAAGAAATTTCTGATACTTTGGCTTAACCAGTACTGGTATCGAACAAAAAAACCTTGTTTTCTGCTACGCCCATTAGCCTGGGTTTATTTTTTTTGCCAACAAATTGATAAATTAATCAAAAAGCCACAAAAAACCCGTCTACCTGTCATTGTGGTTGGTAATCTTACTGTCGGTGGTACTGGCAAAACTCCAATTGTGCTGGCTATTTATGAATACCTAACTATGCAAGGCAAACGCGTTGGCATCATTACCCGTGCTTATAAAAACAAGCTGCATAATGACGTTTATTTAGTACAAAAACATGACCTCGCAAGTAAAATCGGCGATGAAGCGGCGATGTTGGCCCAAAAAATCACGGCACCTATTGTAATTTCCACAAACAGAGCACAAGCGGCAGAATTTCTCGCCCAACATGATTTATGTGATATTATAATTAGCGACGATGGGCTACAACATTATTCTTTGGCTAGCAAGATAAACATTGCTGTTATTGATGGCGCGCGCGGTTTTGGCAATCAATCATTACTTCCAATTGGCCCACTGCGCGAACACAAAAGCCGCCTTAATTCTGTTGATTTTATCCTTATAAATGGCCCTATCTCTCCGCAACTTAGTAAACAACTTAACAATTATCAAGAAAAAACCTATAGTTTTGTAATAAAAGCGCAACCACTACCACCATTAGAGAGACCGGTAGCCGCTTTTGCAGGGATTGGTAACCCAGAAAACTTTTTTAGAACTCTACGCGAACAAAATCTAGAGTTTAAAGCTTACCCATTCCCTGATCACCATCAATATGCACAAAAAGATTTTGAAATTACAGAAAATTCCATTATTATGACAGAAAAGGATGCGATTAAATGCCATGCGATTAACCATAAAAAGATTTATGCACTAGCTATCGAAGCCAGTATTCCCGATAGTTTTTGGCAATCTTTTTTAAAATGTATGAGTTTACCTTCATGAGTATGAAAAAATACCTTATTGCCCTGTTAATTTGCGTAAATTGTTATGCAAATAACCTTATCTTCGATATGCCAAATAACCATAATAATTGGATAATTAGTGGTTTATTACATAACCAACAAAAAGATTACTTTGGTTTTGTCTTTGCAGCAGAACATCATGACAACTATTACCATGCATTTGCCGGTATTTATGATATCGATACTCACAAAATCCTGTGGCAACATGCAGAATCAACCCAGACCTTCACAGCCAATCATATTGGGAGATTTTTCTGGAACTTTAGTCCTATCAACAATAATTTAATTATTGGCTGTCAAGATGAACGCAACAAAGGACAGATCTTTAATCTAAAGATTGATTTAATAGAGCCAACTATTATTACACCAACAACCTCACTCACCACCGACATGAAAATTAAACAATTATGGTCTGGCTATATAAACGGGCATCTAACTTTAGATCACGAAGAATTTGTTAGCAGTCCTGCTATGTGGATACAGCATACTTGGGATAATAATCTGGATAATCAACCTGCACTTGCGCAATTGCTTTGTGCTTTTCAAGCCGGTACTAAATTGTTTGCAATTCAAGTTCCGGAGAAAAATGGTCTGCATGCAGCTCTGGCAGGACTTTATGATAACACTGGCAAACGTATCAGCATGTCGCAATTTATTGATTTACACTTAACAAACATCCATGCGCACAGCATTAAGCTCAATAGCCAAACCAATCTCAAAATGGTGCCTTTGTCATCATCATCAAACTACTCAGCATATTTAGCACAAATCGGCAACGACAATGGCTTTTGCCTTTCTCAAAAAAAACCGCTAGAATCTCGTGTACATTGAAATATTAAGAAGTACCATGGAAAAATTTACTGCTGTAGAAAAAAAAATCCTTCATTACACCGGCAAAGCGATTGCTGATTATAACATGATTAGCAAGGGGGATAAGATATTGGTTTGTTTGTCTGGAGGAAAAGACTCTTTTACCCTGCTTACCATGCTGCAACATTTACAAAAACGCTGCAAACACGAGTTTGAAATCCACTCTTTTACCCTCGATCAAGCACAACCAGGCTGGGATGATAGCAACTTAAAAGCTTGGTTGGAACACAGAAATATACCATATACAGTTTTAACCAAAGATACTTATTCAATAGTAAAAGAAAAAGTGCCAGAAGGTAAAACATATTGCTCTTTATGCTCAAGGCTGCGTCGAGGGATCATTTATCGCTATGCTCATGAACATGGATTTAATAAAATTGCATTAGGGCATCATCGGGATGATTTAATTAGAACTCTATTAATGTCCATATTATACAATGGCTCTATAAGTGGCATGCCACCAAAATTACTCAGTGATGATGGCCAGCATATCTTGATTCGCCCGCTATGTTACGTTCAAGAACAAGACATTATACAATTTGCCACCAGTCAACAATTCCCAATTATTCCTTGCAACTTATGCGGTTCGCAAGAAAACCTGGCTCGTAAGAAAGTGGCGAAATTAATCGATTCCTTGGCGGCAGAGAACCCCAAAGTTCCGAGCAACATACTGCATGCGTTACAAAATGTCAGGCCAAGTCAATTGATGGATAAAGATATTTTTGCATTTAAAGAACTTTCCATAACTGAATAACTAAAGGTAAAAAAATGAGAAGAGTACTCCCCAATTGTTTATCAGGAATAATTGTTTTTCTTGTGTCAATACCACTGTGTTTAGGTATTTCATTAGCTGCTGGCGCGCCAATTTATTCCGGATTAATTAGCGGCGTAATTGGCGGCATTTTGGTAGGATTGCTCTCTTCTTCATCGGTAAGTGTCAGTGGCCCTGCCGCTGGGATCACAGCAATTATCTTAATGGCAAACTTAGAGCTAGGCTCATTTGCCAATTTCTTGTTAGCTTTAACTATATCTGGGTGTATTCAAATAGCTATTGGTAAATTACGATTAGGCTTTTTTGCTGATTATATTCCCTCTTCAGTTATTAAAGGGATGTTGAGTGCTATTGGCATGTTGCTTATTTTAAAGATGCTACCACTAGCCTCAACTTTCTCTCATAACTACCAGCAGTTAAAATTATTATTAGTTGAGGCTGTAGAAGATGGGCATTTGATATTCTGGAAAAATTTTTGGCTGCATTTAAATAATGGCGCTATTCTAATTAGCTCATTATCATTGCTGCTATTAATAATCTTTGAAAAAAAACTTAAGAAAATACCCGGCGCCATTATCGTTGTATTATTAGGTACTGCTTTTAATGAGTATCTGGTTCACAGTCACCCTTTCCTTGCTCAGGCAAATCTAGTTAATTTACCTATTTTCCATACTACCAAGGAGATGTGGTCGCAAATAATAAAACCAAACTTTTTAGCGCTTAGCAATCCACTAGTATACTTTTATGCTTTTTTAATAGCTTGTGTATCATCTCTAGAAACCCTAGTTAATATATCAGCAACAGAGAGACTAGACAAAGTACATCGCATGACGGACAAGAGCAAAGAACTTTTTGCGCAAGGGGTCGGCAACTTTTTTGCCGGGCTTTTCGGCGGATTGCCGATTACATCAGCTATTATTCAAACCTCTGTCAATGTTGAAAACAAAGCCAATAGCAAATTATCGACCATCACTAATGGCATATTAATGTTATTAAGCATTTTATTGATTTCTAAAATTATAAATAGAATCCCTTTATCTGTTCTAGCCAGTATTTTGATTTTTTCCGGTTATAAATTAACCTGCCCAAGCTTATACTATAAAACTTATAAACAAGGACATGAACGTTTTATTCCTTTTATAGTTACCGTGCTTGGGATACTGTTCATAAATTTATTATCGGGCATTATTTTAGGTTTGATTTTAAATTTATTTTTTGTCCTGCGTTACAATAGTAAAGCACGCGTTGATATTATTCAGGAGCTCTATCCAACAGGCGTAATTAAACGCCTGGTGCTGCCGCAACAAACTAGTTTTTTAAATAAATCAACCTTAATATCGCAATTAAATACCATTCCCAACCATGCACAGTTGATTATCGATGCCCGCTCAACAAATTTTATTGATAAAGAAATCATCGAGTTAATAGAAGAATACAAAGACGAACAAGCACCGCAAAAAAATATTTCATTAAATTTAATCGGCTTTAAAGACCATTACACCATCCAAGACCATATCAATTTCATTAATGTTACTACTTATGATGCTCAAAGCATTCTTAATCCAGATGATGTGCTCAACATACTCAAGCAAGGCAATGAACGCTTCCTAAACGATAAGCGCATTCATCGTAGTAATATGACAGATGTGCAGCACACCGCAAAAACGCAACACCCCATTGCTGTTGTATTAGGCTGCATTGACTCACGCGTACCGGTTGAAACCATCTTTGATATGACTTTTGGGGATTTATTCTGTATTAGAATAGCTGGCAATGTAGTTAACAACGATATCTTAGCCAGCATTGAATATGCCTGTCATGTCGTTGGCGCAAAACTAATTGTTGTGCTCGGGCATACTGGCTGCGGAGCAATAAATGCTGCTTGTAATAATTTTCAAGCAGGTCATATCACAGAATTATTACAAAAAATCAATCCGGCGATAGAAACACAGCGCCAGCTATCTTCCCAAGTTGACCAACAATTTATCGATAATGTTACTAATTTAAATATCAATAACAGTATCCAAGAAATTGGCAGACAAAGTACTATACTAAGCCAGATGCTAGAAGAAAAGGATATTGGCATTATTGGCGCTATTTACGATATAAGCTCTGGGAAAGTTAATTTTTTCTGAAAAACCTTATATAATCATTTTTTTAAATTATGGAATATATTTATGCGCGCTTCACAATGGTTCATTTCAACCTTAAAAGAAAATCCTAATGATGCAGAATTAGCTTCACATCGTCTCATGTTACGAGCTGGTTTAATTCGCAAACTTGGTTCAGGATTATATACCTGGATGCCTTTAGGGTTAAAAATTTTAAGAAAAATTGAAACCATTATCCGGGAAGAGATGCACAAAGCTGGTGCACTAGAATTATTAATGCCTGCGGTGCAACCCGCAGAGCTCTGGCAAGAAACTGGGCGCTGGGAAGCATTCGGATCACAATTATTAACTATGCGCGACTCCCAACATCGCGACTATTGTTTTGGTCCAACTCATGAGGAAGTTATCACTGATCTTTTAAGAAAAGAATTAAAATCATACAAACAATTACCTCTAAATCTTTATCAAATTCAAAACAAGTTTCGTGATGAAATTCGCCCACGTTTTGGGGTAATGCGTGCTCGTGAATTTATCATGAAAGATGCCTACTCTTTTAATTTAACTCCCGAGTGTCTAGAAACAACTTATAAAAAAATGTATGCCGCTTATGAACGAACACTAACGCGCATGGGCTTAAAATTTCGCGCAGTTGAAGCTGATACTGGCGCTATCGGCGGAGCTGTTTCGCATGAGTTTCAAGTACTAGCAGATGCCGGCGAAGACATCATCTGTTACAGCGACGCCAGTAACTATGCTGCCAATCAAGAACTAGCAAAGGCACAAACTCCTCCTAAAGAAGCCACAATTTCTAACCTGGTTTGTGAAAAAATTCATACGCCAGGAGATAAAACCATTGCACAAGTGTCAGATAAACTCAATTTACCCGCCACACGTTTACTAAAAACCTTAATCGTGGCAGGAAGCGAAACACCATTAGTTGCTTTGGTATTAAAAGGTGACGATGAGCTCAATGAAGTTAAAGCTATCAAACACCCAAAAATACAAAATCCATTAAAATTAATCCCTGAAGAAGAACTAATTACTCAACATAACTTACCATCAGGCTATCTGGGGCCAATAGATTTACCAATGCCCATTATTGTCGATGAATTTGCGCATAGCCTAGCTTGGTTTGCATGCGGAGCTAACCAAGAAAATTATCATTTAAATCATGCAAGCTGGGATATGGTCAATAACTTTGAATTGTTTGACCTTAGAAATGTGCAAGCAGGAGATATTAGTCCAGATGGTAATGGAAAATTACTCCTCTGTCGCGGCATTGAAGTAGGCCATATTTTTCAATTAGGCAACAAATACAGTGCTGCTATGCAACTTTCCGTTCTTGATGAACATGGTAAGCCACAAATTCCACTAATGGGCTGCTACGGCATGGGTGTCAGCCGCTTAGTTGCCGCTATTATCGAACAACACCATGATGAAAAAGGCATTTCTTTTCCTCAGCCTGTGGCACCATTTGATGCGGTAATTATCCCCATCGGCAGTAAAAATACAGAAGCAATCGCCGAACTTACCGAAACAGTTTATGCACAACTCAAAAAACATAATATCGATGTCCTGGTTGATGATAGAAAAGAACGTCCGGGAGTTTTGTTCGCTGATCATGATCTTATCGGCATTCCACACCGACTCGTCATCAGTGAAAAAACTTTCTTAGAAAATACTATAGAATATAAAAATCGTAATACTGGCGAACTGCTAAATCTGCAATTATCAGAATTAATGGAAAAGATTAAATCATAATAAGCTATGTTGGGGCAGCAACTGCCCCTATCGTTACTGAATGGTTAAATATTCAAAAACCGCAAGCATGGCCATGGCTTCTCCGCCCTCGGGACGGCCAGGTTTTGAAGTTATATTCCACGCCATTAAATCAAAGTGCCCCCAACAAACTTCCGGAGCAACAAAACTTTTTAAGAATAAGGCAGCAGTGATAGCGCCGGCATAAGGTGAGGCGGTTGAGTTGACCATATCTGCTATATTGGATTCAAGCATGGCTTTATAACCCTCATACAAAGGCATCTGCCAAATATAATCGTTACAATTACGGCCTATTGCTACTAACTGTTGCGCAAAATTATCTTGATTGGCAAATAAGGCCGCTATTTCAGTGCCGACGGCAGTGCGCGCTGCACCAGTTAATGTAGAAAAATCGATGAGCCAATCAGGTTGTTGCTCACAAGCATATGCAAGTGCATCAGCCATTACTAATCGTCCCTCAGCATCTGTATTATCAATTTCGACATGCAAACCATTGCGCATGCGAATAATATCTCCTGGGCGATAGGAGCAACTATCTATGGAATTTTCAACCGCAGGAATAAGTACTTGTAAATTGATAGGAAGATTAAAATGCATGATCAATTGGGCTAGACCTATTACTTGCGCCGCACCACCCATATCTTTTTTCATAATTCGCATTGCACTAGCAGGCTTTAAATCTAAACCGCCTGAATCAAAAGAGACTCCTTTGCCAACTAGTGTTAATTTCTTATGATGAGCATGCCCCCAATTCATTTCCAGTAACCGAGGGGCTTGCATGCCAGCACGGCCCACCGTATAAACAGCTGGAAAATTATTAGCTAATAAATCATCACCAACTATACTTGAAAAATGACCTTGATAGCTTTGCGCTAGACTCTCCAAGACCATACTGAGCGCCTCTGGCCCCATATCCTCTGCTGGAGTATTAATTAAATCACGAACCTTAAAAACGGCATCAACCAAAGGCGTCACTTGGTGATAAGTGCTTGGATTTAACACTAGTATTTTTTCTTTAATATTGGTATTTTTATAGCGGGCAAACTTGTACTGAGCCATACCCCAAGCCATTAGCTCATGCTTTGGTAACGGTGTAGTAATACTATAACAACCTGGAGGCAATTTAAGTGCAGCATTAGCTATAACAGAAAAATTATTATTATTTTCCACGCTCAACAGTACGCGCTTCAACGTTCCATCAACATTACTAATTAAACATAATTCATTTTTATGCGCTTGAAATGACTGCCAATTTACTTGATTTTTTTCAAAAGCAGTTAGTTGCTTATACACAAACGGCCAACTTTGAGTATCAACCAAATCGATGTTTATTTGCTTATCTGCCGATTGCTGATAAAACTTATCTGCCTGCATGAGCCTCTCCCTATCTACCTAAGCCACGAAATTGTTTGAGTTTTAAACCTGTTGCCATCAAAGTAATTAAATAAATTACCATTGCTATTAACACGTGCATTAGCAGCACTAATAGTCTATTAGCTACTTTTAAATTATACCAGAAGGTTAAATTGTTTTTGACTAAAAACAAATAACTAGCCATAAAGATGTTAGCTATACCTATCTGCAATGAAAACTTTAACCAACCTTGCTCTGGCTGATAAATTCTTCGTTTATACAACAAAAATAATAGCGCACCTGCATTAAAGTAGCCAGCTAAACTTGACGCCAAGGTTAGTCCTGCATGGTGTAGTGGTTTAATTAATGCTAAACATAATAACGAGTTAACCGCCATCGCCACCGCGCCAACTTTAACTGGTGTTTTAATATTTTGCTTTGAATAAAAACCTGATGCTAATACTTTGATTACCATAAAAGCTGGCACACCTAAGGCCAAGGCAATCAAACTTTTCTGCGTTTGCACAATGTCTATTGGATAAAATTTACCATATCCAAAACATGCAGCAACCAGTGGCAAGGCAAATACCATTAAACCTAAGGCAGCAGGTATGCCAACAATTAAAATCATGCGCACCCCCCAGTCAAGGGTTTTAGAAAAGTTAGCATGATCGGCGCTTGAATGTTTTTTAGCTAAGTTGGGCAAAATAACGGTAGCAATAGCCACGCCAAATACCCCTAATGGAAAGTCAGTTAATCTATCGGTATAATATAACCAGGTAACGCTACCAATTGGTAAAAATGAGGCAAAAATCGTATCCACCATAAGATTAACTTGTGCAACTGAAACCCCAAATAAGGCTGGAACCATTAGTTTTAATACCTTTTTGACCCCTTGGTCATGCCAAACAACCTGTGGTTTAATCAACAGATTTTTGCGCAATAAAAATGGTATCTGCAATACAAATTGCAAAATACCTGCCAAAAGAACCCCCCAAGCGAGCGCAAATACCGATGGACTGATGTAATGCCGCCCCCAAACAGCCGCAATTATCATCACCAGGTTTAAAATTACCGGTGTAAATGCTGGGACACCAAAAAAACCATAGGTGTTTAATGTTGCCCCAGCCATAGCTGTTAATGATATAAACATTAAATACGGAAAAGTAATAGCTAACATTTGTGCCGCCCATTCTGAACGGATACTGCCGGAAGCAAACCCTGGCGCAAAAAGTTTAATTATCACTGGAGTAAAAATAATCCCTACTAGTGTAAAAATGCTTAGTACTAGCCCCAAGCACCCGGAAATTCTGGCTAAAAACTTCCTAACCACTTCAAAACTATTTTTTTGTTGATATTCGGCGAGCACTGGGACAAATGCTTGCGAAAAAGCTCCTTCAGCAAACAAGCGACGCATAAAATTAGGAATCCGAAACGCCAAATAGAATGCGTCCATACCTTCCTCTGCCCCAAATATTTGCGCAAGCAGCATATCACGCAAAAAACCAAACATGCGAGAACAAAAGGTTAATAATGAAACTAAGAATGTAGATCTTAAAAAACTTTGTTTTTTTTCAATTACTTGAGCTGAACTCATAGTTGAAAAGTCCCTTAACGACAAAGCAATATTGTAAAGCAATTTTAGGCAATGACCAAATGAAAGAATTACTTAGTCGAGTAATATTTTCACTTGACATTGTAGTGCCAATCAGGCATATTTATACTCTTAATATCTTATATTTTTATTTTTTGGAGTATAGTTGTGGCGAATATTAAATCAGCAATTAAACGTGCTCGCCAAAATGACAAATTGCGTCAACGCAATGCCAGCGCACGTTCAATGTTTCGCACATTTGTAAAAAATGTTGTCAAGGCAATAGAAGCTAAAAAAACCGATGATGCTAAGGCAGCTTTTGCTAAAGCCCAACCAGTTATTGATAAAGCAGCACAAAAAGGCATTATTCACAGAAATAAAGCCTCGAGAATCAAAAGCCGGTTATCAGCACAGATTAAAAATTTAGCTGCTTAATTATGTTTTTGTCGCTCTAAGTCCGTACCAATCCCGAACTACATAATAGTTCGGGTTTTTTTTATTAACTCAAAATGTAAAGTTAGCAACAGTTGAGAATGTTTTGGAATATTTATGGCTAAAGAAGAACATATTGAAATGTCGGGCACGGTAATCGATACCCTACCAAACACGATGTTTCGTGTTGAATTAGAAAATGGGCATATTGTCACTGCTCATATCTCAGGTCGCATGCGTAAAAATTATATTCGCATTCTTACCGGTGACAAAGTAAAAGTAGAACTTACCCCTTACGACCTAAGTAAAGCTCGAATTACATTTCGTGACAAAGGTTAATTACATTCTGAATCAATTATCAACTGATTCAGAATAATTATTATTGGCCTGCTAGCATCATATTTTTAATTAATATACTGCCGCACTGCATTGAACGATTGTGGTCTCTATCATTGCCTACAGCAATAATATCTCGATACATATCTAATAAATTGCCAGCAATAGTTACACCTTCAACAGCATGTGTTACTGCCCCATGTTCGACTAAAAAGCCACTTGCTCCCTGGGAGTAATTGCCAGTTAACAACTGCACCCCCTGCCCCATTAACTCAGTTACCAAAAAACACCTGGGGAATTGCGCCATAAGCTCATGCAAATCTTTGGCATTGGCACTAACGTGCAAGTTATGAACCCCATCAGCATTACCAGTACTTTGCATGCCTAACCGGCGCGCAGAGTAAACCCCTAGCACATAATTCTCCACCACCCCATTTTGAACAAAAATATTTTCTCGGGTTGCCGATCCATCGCTATCATAATTCATGCTCGATAAACCTTTGGGGATAAATGGCTGCTCATAAATAGACATAAAATCAGGAAAAACTTTTTTACCAATAGCATCACATAAAAATGAATTTTTTCTGTATAACTGACTGCCGCTAATAGCGCTGATGAAATAATTTATTAAATTAGCCGAAACGCGATTACTAAAAATAACTGGAATTTCCTGCGTATTAAGTAATTTCGGATGTAACCGCGCGCAGACCCTTGTTGCAGCTAGTTTAGCAAGTATTTCTATTTCATCAAGTTGTAATATGTCACGCGCCGTGGTAAAAGCATAATCTCTTTGCATTTCCTGCTGATCTTTTGCAATTAAAACACAAGACATAGAGTGCCGGGTTGAGTACACCACTTGGTTAAAACCTTTTGTGTTCATAGTTGCGCTTAGAAAATTATATGTGGCAATGCTTGCACCTTCTGAATTGCTAATTCTTTTATCTTGCTGCATCGCTAGTTTCTCTAATTGTAGCGCCTGAGTAATCGCGGCATCTGGAGTCAAGTTAGCAGGATGAAATAAATCTAAATCTTTTGACTCAGATTTTATCTCAGCATCTATTAAACCATAGCATGGATCATGAGCGCTTACTTTGGCCATATCACAGGCAATTTGCACCGCCCTCGCTATAGACTCATAGCGTAGATCTGTGCTTGATGCACTGCCTTTGCTTTGCCCAACATAAACTTCAATACCTAATCCCTGATTTTGGTGGAAACTGATGGCTTCAACCTGTCCTAGACGGACATCTACACTAAAGCCAATATCCTGATTATAGTCAATTGCGGCATCTGTTGCACCATTAGATTTAGCTAATCTAAGCGCATCTTCAAGAATTTCATGACATGCAGCAATTGACTTTAAACCTGAAAAACTGTTATTTTGTAGTTCTGTATTAATCATATATACTCAAAATTTTTTGGTTAAATAACTCTTATTAAGGATACCTAAAACCTATGAACAGGCAAAGCATATTCATTAAATTTATTGCTTTGTTTACTATTTTTTTCATTAACAGCTGCTTTGCACAATGGAAAAATGTAGCTCCTGGAATTGTATACCAAGATCTCGCCCCTTTTTACCTGAAAAAATGGTCACATATCCATACATTTAAAATTGACTTAAATTTACAAAAACTCAAACTTGTTCGCCATAATGATCTAGAACAAAAATTTCCGAGCATAGAACAATATGCAGAAAGTAACCAAGCGCCTCTCGCTATTAATGGCGGTTTCTTTGATAACAATCAAAAACCCTTAGGTTTAAGAGTTAGTGATTACAAAATTAGTAATACTTTTAAAAGTATTAGCTGGTGGGGCGTCTTTAGCATTAAGAACTTATCTGCAGCTATTACCAGCGCAAGATTATTCCAATCTAACAAAGAAATTGAGTTTGCGATTCAAGCAGGGCCGCGCTTAGTCATTAATCGTCACATCCCCTCGTTGCGGCCTGGTTATGCCGAGCGTACTGCTCTTTGTGTCATATCGCCACATGAAATCGCTATCATCATCACGCAATATTTTCCAATATCTCTTTCACAGCTAGCTAAACTACTAATTGACCAGTCTTTAAACTGCCAAGATGCTTTAAATCTTGACGGAGGAAGTTCAACACAATTATTTGCAAAATTTTCTAATTTTTTTATTCATATGCCAGGACTCGCATCAGTTAGTGATGCGATAGTGGTTCTGCCTAGGGAAAGACACTAGTCTCAAAAAAAACACACACCTTATCCACAGGTTAATCGCAAAGTTATACTCTTGCAGTTTTAGTCAAAACACATTATCTTGTTAATATAAGTCGTTCAATAGAACTATATATAGTATTTTAACTACAAGGCGCTGTACATAATATCACTTCAGCCAATAGCTCGGAGAAAAAAAATGGAGACCCTAGAAATTCAAGAAACTATAATTGCGCCGCCAAAAGGTAAGTCTACTTATCCAGCCACCGGACAATTAAATGTTATCAAACGTAATGGCACCATAGTGTCTTATGATGAAAATAAGATAAAAATCGCAATTAACAAAGCATTTATTGCGATTGAAGGTATAACAGCCGCAGCATCAAGCAGAATTTTTCAGCAACTAGATCAACTAACACAAAATATTAGCGCTACTTTTCATAAAAGATTACCAGCTGGTGGCAATATTAATATAGAAGAAATTCAAGATCAGGTTGAATTAGCTCTAATGCGCGGCGGGGAGTACCAAGTTGCTCGTGCGTATGTTTTATATCGAGAGGAACGTCGTAAAATTAGGCAAGCAACCCAAACAGCTGCGGCGCAAAATGATAAGACGTTGTTGATAACCATGCCTAATGGTGAATTACAACCTTTAGAACCAGAATGGTTAACCGCCATTGTTGAAGAAGCATGCGCAAACTTACAAGATGTTTCAGCAGAACTAGTGGCTCAAGAAGCGTTACGCAATCTATATCATCAAGCAAAATTAGAAGATGTACATAAATCATTAATCATGGCCTCTCGTGCTTTTATAGAAACAGAGCCAAATTATACCTACGTAAGCGCCAGATTATTATTAAACACTCTGCGTCAAGAAGCATGTCAACATTTAAATATACCAGCTCCTGTCTCTCAAGAAGATATGGAACAAAGCTATCCTAATTATTTTAAAACCTTTATCCAGCATGGCATAAAACAAGGTATTTTAGACGCAAGTTTAGCCAATTATGACTTTGATAAACTTGGCAAAGCTATTAATGCCAAACAAGATCTAGAATTTACTTATCTCGGTCTACAAACTTTATATGATCGCTATTTTATTCATGAACAGGGTAAGCGCTATGAACTGCCCCAAGCATTTTTTATGCGCGTTGCCATGGGTTTAGCTATGCGTGAAACTGATAAAGAGTATTGGGCTATTCAATTTTATCAATTACTCTCTAGTTTTGATTATATGTCATCAACACCAACTCTCTTTAATTCCGGCACAACACGCCCACAATTATCAAGCTGTTACTTAACCACTATTCCAGATAGATTAGATGCGATTTACAGCGCAATTAAAGATAATGCCCTACTTTCAAAATTTGCTGGCGGTCTAGGCAATGACTGGACCCCAGTACGTGCCATGGGTGCGCACATTCAGGGCACTAACGGTAAATCACAAGGCGTTGTGCCATTTTTGAATGTTGCCAATGCAACTGCCGTTGCTGTAAACCAAGGCGGCAAACGCAAAGGGGCAGTTTGTGCCTATCTAGAATGTTGGCATCGTGATGTGGAAGAGTTTTTAGAATTGCGCAAAAATACTGGGGATGACCGCCGGCGCACGCATGATATGAATACTGCTCTATGGATTCCTGATCTCTTCATGACCAGAGTTGCTGAGCAAGGTGATTGGACCCTATTTTCACCTGAAGAAACTCCTGATCTACATGATTTGTACGGTATCAACTTTGAAAAGCGTTATATTGCCTACGAAGAGCTGGCCAATGCCGGCAAATTGTTGAATGCCAAAAAAGTACCAGCGATTCAGTTATGGCGTAAAATGTTATCCATGCTCTTTGAAACAGGACATCCGTGGCTAACTTTTAAAGATCCGTGTAATATACGCTCACCGCAACAACATGCAGGGGTAATTCATAGCTCAAATCTTTGCACAGAAATAACGCTGAATACTTCTGAAGATGAAATAGCCGTCTGTAATCTCGGGAGCATAAATTTACCAGCACACATTAATAATGGTAAGTTAGATGAGAAGAAACTGAAAAAAACCATTAATACTGCTATCCGCATGTTGGATAATGTTATTGATATAAACTATTACTCTGTACCGCAAGCGCGGACCTCTAACCTCAAACACCGGCCAATTGGAATGGGTCTTATGGGCTTCCAAGATGCTTTGTATAAATTAAAAATCAATTATGCATCAGAACAGGCGATTGATTTTGCTGATTATTCTATGGAATTAATCAGTTATAACGCAATTTTAGCTTCTTGTGATTTAGCTAAAGAACGTGGTTCATACGAGTCTTATGAAGGTTCATTATGGAGTAAAGGCATATTACCGATAGACTCCATTAATCTATTACAACAAGCACGCGGCAATTCATTAGAGCAGGATAAAAGTCAAAAATTGTCTTGGGAAACTTTACGCACTAAAGTAAGAACCCAAGGGATTCGTAACTCGAATATTATGGCAATTGCACCAACCGCAACTATATCTAATATTTGTGGAGTATCCCAATCTATCGAACCAACCTATCAAAATTTATATGTTAAATCTAATTTATCTGGAGAATTTACCGTTGTTAATCCTTATCTAGTTAGCGAGCTTAAGGCTCTCAATATCTGGGATAATGTTATGGTTAATGACTTAAAATTCTTTAATGGTAGTGTCCAAGAAATTAGTCGTATACCCGAAGAACTTAAAGCGCGCTTTGCAACTGCGTTTGAAATCGATCCGGCTTGGTTGGTTGAAGCCGCATCGCGTCGTCAAAAATGGTTAGATCAGGCGCAATCTCTTAATATTTATATGGCGCAACCATCTGGTAAAAAACTTGATGCATTATACAGATTAGCTTGGACACGCGGTTTAAAAACCACGTACTATTTACGTAGTCTTGGTGCTAGTAATGCAGAAAAATCAACAATTAATGATAGTGCGTTAAATGCTGTCAAAATCAATCCAACACAATTAGCTTGCTCAATAGACAATCCCGATTGTGAAGCTTGCCAATAGGAGAAATTATGGAAAACATAGCAATAAATCAAAATAATATACACATTGGAGCCACTGGTTTAGAGAATTTAGAAATGGGGGCGGCGCGCATCCATGTTGATGATAAAAAAATCATCAACTGCCGCGCAGATCTGAATCAGCTAGTACCGTTTAAATATAACTGGGCTTGGGATAAATATTTAACTGGCTGTGCTAATCACTGGATGCCAAATGAAATTAGTATGGGTGCAGATTTAGCGCTTTGGAATGATCCTAATGGTTTAACTCCAGAGGAGCGTATTATTATTAAAAGGAACCTGGGCTTTTTCTCGACAGCAGATTCATTAGTAGCTAATAACTTAGTTTTAGCAGTTTATCGACATATTACTAATCCAGAATGTCGACAATTTTTACTCAGACAAGCATTTGAAGAAGCTTTACATACCCATGCCTATCAATACATTATTCAAAGCTTAGGTTTAGATGAAGCCGAAGTATTTAATATGTATCGTGAAGTACCATCTGTTTCAACTAAAGCTTCCTGGGCTTTACCATTTACCCAAAGTCTTGGTGATCCTAATTTCTCTACTGGTACGCATGAAAATGACCAGCGTCTATTACGTGACCTAATAGCTTTTTATGTGGTCTTTGAAGGAATTTTCTTTTACGTGGGCTTTACACAAATTTTATCTATGGGGCGTCGTAATAAGATGGTTGGTACGGCAGAACAATTTCAGTATATTCTGCGCGATGAATCAATGCATATGAATTTTGGTATTGATGTTATTAATCAAATTAAAATCGAAAATCCCCAGCTTTGGACTCCTGCATTCCAAGCAGAAATGATTAGCATGATCAAAGAAGGTGTTGATTTAGAGTATCAATATGCGCAAGATACCATGCCAAATGGCATATTGGGCATGAATGCTGAATTATTCAGGGAATACTTAGAGTTTATTGCCAATCGTCGTTTTAATCAAATTGGTTTACCTGAGCAATATCCTGGGGCACAAAATCCATTTCCATGGATGAGTGAAATGCTTGATCTTAAAAAAGAGAAAAATTTCTTTGAAACCCGAGTTATTGAATATCAAGCGGGCGGAACTCTAAGCTGGGAAGATTAATTAGCCTAAATAACAACCTGGACGTGTTGCATACTCATGGCGGCTTTTTTTTCCTTGCGGTGAAAATAAGCCGTCCACACACAACATTGAACGTTTTGGGTCGAGGCGAGCAAATAATTTTCGTAAAGGAACAGGCATAATTTCTTCTGCTTCAACAATGCTATCTAATTCATAACTCCTGTAGACATCAATCAATATACTCTTGCAGTTTTCAATTAAATTCTTATTGCTTGACCCCAAATTTTCATACAAAATATTAGTAAAAAAATGGATCTCTTCTTTAGTTAATTTAAATTTCCGGTTTTTGTTGATTCTTTCTGCTAAAAAAATCACAGCTGCATTTTCATGCTGTACGCCATACGAAATATGTCGTTCTATTGGGTGTTTTAAAGTATCAAGCATACGGGCATTGGCTAATCTAACTCTTTCGGATAGCGCATCTAAACTTATAATATCAGTGTCATTAAAAGCTGTCATTTGGTACAAGTCATGATTGGCCCCTAAAATATTTTCTATCTCACTGCCAATAATCTTAACACAGTAAGTCCCTTCGTTAGTATCGTTGCTAGGAGTACGCAGCAGACGGTCCCAGCATTCTCTAAATGTATAGGATTGACCTCTAAAGAAAGAATGATATTCATACAGAACTTCAGCATTCATTACTTTTTCATAGGTAGCCGTATCGAGCGTACTTAAAAATAGATTAAACTCAGTAATTGCTATGTTTGCTTCTGCTCCAGCTACATACTCTGTTCCATTATTATCAACATTGCCCAATGTTAGTCCGTTTATTAACCTTTGTAAATAGGCGCCTGCAGTTTCACCGTGCAGTTGATGCTGCACTTTGTCAGTAATAGCTTCAAATAAATAACCTACCGAAGCATGCCTAGTTAATACTCGGTGCGCTTCGGTAACACTCAAATCTTTTTTTTGTTTAGAAAATACTGAATTGTGCTTGAGTGTCCCGTCTAAAATAGCAAAATCTAAAACATCAGCAATATTAATCAGGCGCGAGTTATCATCATTCATCACTAGAAAACGTAAATCAAATGCTTCATCTGTGTAAGGTGATGTAAGATAGCAAGAGTCGGAAACTTGTTTTAAACTTGGCATAAGATAACCCAAAGTAGTCCCATTTAAAGACATTTTTAAACTTCTGGCAATCTCAATACAAACATAGTTAAGTGGACTATCAAAATCATGGCAATATTGCATATCTGTATTTTTTAAGTAACACCAGCGTTGCTGCAAAAAGTTCCTTAGTGCTGCTGGTAACTCTTCCGCTCGCGCATGTGCAAAGATATTTTTCAACTGAAACAACCCAAATTTAGCTTCCAATCCATGCAAAATAGAAACATTAGCTTGATATGGGAGTAGTCTTTTATCATGTGATTTTTTAATAATATGTTCCAAGTGCTCTTGGTTTAGAATATGTGGCATGATTTTCCTTATAAATTACAAATCACAACGACCTGATTTTATACTTAACATAGCTTTACTTTCCGGCACAAAGCGAAAGGAGACATCTTGAATGCTAACCTGATAACCTTGCTGTTGCAAAGCTAACAAAATTGGCCCTAACACCTTAGCAGGCTTTGCTTTGTAATTGGTTAATGGATAAATTCTGACATCATGGGCGACACGCGCCATCTCTTTAAGAAACTCAATATGAAATTCAATATCTTGCTCAGGCAAATCCGTGAACAAAAAATTAGCACACAAAGCCAAATCAAAACTGGCTGATGCAAATGCTAGTTTGTTAGGTACATGCAGTTGTTGATAACGCTTTTCCTGCCAACCTAGCGCATAATCAGCAAAAAATTTTTCCATGTTATTATGGCGCGCTGCTATAAGATTATCCACACCTCCATAACTATTTAAATCAAAGCGTTCTGGATACCGGCTAATGTTCTCAACTTGTTGCTTAAAACTATCGGTAAATTTTTGTTTAATATCCGCTAAATCATTGGAAAACCACGGATCACAACTAACAATACGACTATTATGATTTAATTCTTGATTAACTAATGTTGGCCCACAAGCTAATTCCAAGATATTTTTTTTGCTTAAGTAATTTGGTAAATCAAACATCCCTTGATACTCAGAGAACTGGTGTCCCCACAAGACCCATTTACGCATTTATTACCCCCACAGAGTCTAAAACTTATTCCACAATATTTTAGCTGGTATTTTTTATCTTTACAATTTAAAGCAACTATATAGAGCCCATGCTTAAAATGGCTTGAGCAACATCCACTAAAAGTTCATCTGCCGGCGTATTTCTTGGCAATTTTTGAGCATTGCTTACCGCTTCGTCAAGCGAACGCTTATTATTTTTAAACATACTGTAACTCATAACAGTCACATCGCTATTATGATTTTCATGAGATGCTTCAACTACTCCACTTACAACCATAGGACACATTGGCTCATCCACATCGAATGCTTCAAGAAATTTTGAAACTAAATCTTCATAGTCTGAAGTAACTTGCATATCATCTTCTAGTATAGAGGAGTTATAGTCTCTGTCTAGAGAAAATATATCATGTAATTGATTGATTTCTGCTTCGGTGTAATTAAACTGATTATTTGACGATAGGATAGATATTTTGTTTAAATTACTTGTGTATTGAATAGTTAATAATTTAACCAGGAGTTAGTTTCAATCTCAGATCATGAACAAATCTAAACATAGTAGACCAGTTTTAATCAGGAAGATGAGCAGATTTTAAAATATCTGCCATTGAAAACCCCAAGCCCATCAAAAAAGTAGAGTTTTGAAGCATTTTTTGTAATTTGAAATGTCCGCCATTTTGAGAACAAAGCTCTGCTACATGTTGAATTTTGAGGCCAAACTGCTTCAAGGTTTTTTGAGCCACCACTATGGGCAGCAACACTAACAATAACATCAGGAGAAAAGTATTTTATCAACTGCGCATGAAGATTGATAACGGACTCGACAATATTTTTTGAAAACTTCC
>Ga0214917_10000922_pt1 | contig 38422 bp, 29 predicted proteins | sample LL_1208_BB_MetaG_FD_177983 | JGI IMG/M metagenome (GOLD analysis project Ga0214917, IMG submission 177983) | Freshwater microbial communities from Lake Lanier, Atlanta, Georgia, United States - LL_1208_BB | ecosystem: Environmental > Aquatic > Freshwater > Lake | place: USA: Georgia | collected... | reverse complement strand
AACAGGCAATATCTACATCTTTAAAAAGTTCCTCGAACTTTCGCACTTTAGCATCATCAATCGTCAATTCTTGGTATTTACTAAAATCTGGTGTTTTAACTGAATTATTATTTGTTATCAAGTTTTTCTCTGGATAAGTTGGAAGGTATCCAAATAATTCAACATTAAATGTCATCAAAGTGAATTCAGTCTTATTTCCTCCTCTCATTTTAACTATTCGTTTGTTTTTTCTTGAATTCCGTTTCTTTAATTTTGTTTTGTTGCGTTTTGACCGTTTAACAATTCTCATTATATGATTTGAGTATATTTTGTTTCAAATATAATCATTCGAATAAAAAAGTAGTTAGCGCTGTTATCGAACTTACCTATAAAACGCCTACGGCGCTGCGCATTTGTTTCGTAGGTAGAATATAAGACTTACCTTCCATTGCTATTCTTCGGACTGTAACCGCTGTATTTTTCGAAATAATACCCACCTATGGTTGCATTGCGCGAATCATTCTTTAGTTTGCCTATATATACATATTCGTGCGGAAGATAAACCCAGCATTCGTCGAAAATCTGCTTTTCCGATTTCAATTTCGTTTGCTTTTCATAAATACGCCGTAACCTATATTCTGTGACATTTGGTTCGTTGGCACTACATAATATAGTTTTTCGCAAGTACCATTTACACCCATTTTCCTCTTGCCATTCGAGTATGGTATTTTCACACAACGGATTTGGGACAATTCCTGAGAGAGGAACGAACGTAGGAATTGGATGATTATCCTGAGAAACGCCTACGGCGTTTTGAAGGCATAACAAATCGAACACCAGTTTGTCTTTATGAAACTCAAGGAAAGTATTAGCAAACTCCTCTAGATTTTGACGAATCTTTGTTTTTGGAACAATTCCGGAGAGAGGATGTAACGAAGTCATAACGAAGTGAAGGAACGTAGGAATTCGTATTCTGTACAATATCAATGATTTTTTTATGCATAACTAAATACTTTGCATAAAAACCTTTCAATTTTCTACCCCACCTACCTCTCATTCATCACTGCAAAACAATTTGTTCATGATATTTGCTTCTAGATTATGCGTCGTTTTCCGGAATAACATTTCCGCTACACTGTCATCGCGAAACCGGACAGTATATTCCTGCTGAATATTATTGCGTCCGATTCTGCCAATCGCCTGTATGGTTTTCTGTTGGGTCATATTCGTCAAATCTTTCCCAATAAATCCGTGGCAAAATTGGTAATTTGTGCCGTAAATATAATCCGAAGATGCGATGATCAAAAATAGTCGTTGTTCATAGGCAAGACGTTTCATTATTTCAGCATAACGCGAATCCGTCGACCGGGAGAAGACGCCGATACCCAGAATAAGCAATAATTTTTGCTGATTATCGACATCGAGCGTCATTATATTGCGGACATCCTCTTCGTCTACATTCGGCACAAACGCGTTTTTAATAGGCAGAGAAGACGACAACGATTTAGGCAACCATATTTCTTGATGCGGTTTCGTATTCGGAATATACATTGCATTCAAATGAACCGTCTGTATTGCCGCACGCATTTCGTTGATTTGTTCCAACATCCTCTGTACTTCTTTAGAAGCTGGTTCTTTCTCCGCCTTTTTCGAAGACTTTTCATCTGTTTTAGAAGCAGACGAACCCATTTTCGCCTCTATGTCTTTTTCGATTCCATTGATTCGCTTTAGAATCATATTGTTGCGGTCAATTTTCTGTTGTATAGAGGCAAATACAGTATCCGGTATTTTCGTTTGCTGAATATAAAATCTGCCTATCTTCTCAATATCTTCTGCTAGATAGATAGTCGGTCCGTCCGTTAGGGTATGTGCATCCGATGTAGTAAGTAAAATTCCAGATGCGGGAGACGGGGCAACTGCTGCAGCTGCTGCTAAAGGAGGAGCTAAAGGTGGCGGTGGCGGGAAGGACGCATTATTCCTACAAACCTCCTTTTCTCCGGATAATCGTCCAATTCCTACGTTCGTACCTCTCTCCGGAATTGTCCCAAAACTTGTTTGACGTACAATTTTGTTTGATGCGGGTAAAGAGAGGACAGAAGATACCGACGTCCCAGACAATATTCCGGATTCGCTCTTTATCTTGCGGATATCTTGTCCTACATCGGAATCGCACGAGAATTTCGATTTCAAGGTTTTCTTCATATATTGGTGGATTCCATTCCACTGCTCCGATGGCAGCTCGCGCAATATCGCAAGATAATACAATTTAATCGAATGCAATGTAATGGATTCAATCGATTTAAACCATCTGCTTATATGCATATCTTCTCTCAAATGCGACTGGACATGTGTACAAAATCGGATTATCTCGAAAACGTCGAAATACCGGAGAAGAGACCGGTTCGCATCGCAGTGGTCTACGCAGTCCATAATCAACGTGGAGTAATCCGCAAAAAGTAAATGCGGTAACACGACTTTGCCGTCTTTACCGAGAAGAGAAATGGTTTTCTTGCAGTCGTGACTTTCTATCACGTGTATTTCCGGTTCTTCGCCAGTTTCCGACATAAATTTAGCACGAAAATCTTGAAGAGCACCTCCGATTTCATCGCGCTTTGGAAGTGTGGCACAAGAGAGGACGATATTTGGAATTTGATTGAGCGACCAAACACGATGGATTAAATGGTGCAATTCCGCGGTTTCGTCGTCACAGCGGTCCATACCAATCGTAGGTTCGTCCCAATATGTGATTATCTTCTCGACTGGATGGAACGACTTCATATAATACATTGCAATTAAATACGACGCCACATCGCAAATCATAATCTCGACACGAATACCGTTGCTATTATCCACGCGGTAAATACCGCCGGTTTTACGGTTCACCGTATAATCCGCTGCGGCGAAATAATGGAGTCGAATATCGGATGAAGTTTCACACCCGAATGCAAATGCAACTCGTTTTCCTACACTGATAGCAGATTTCGCCAGTGCTAACCCGACGTGTCTCGCCGCACATACAAATAAGACACGATATTCTTGCGACAACCCGATTGGACTAAGTGTTTTTCCCGTACCAGTTGGTGCCATATAGAGAACGCATTTCGGAACAGGTTCGACGGTTTTTTTCGGTTTCGGTTCGGTACGAAATATCGTAAATAGGTCACGCTGATGAGAATATAACGACTCGTCCGCATATTCCGTCAACATCTTGTTCTTCTCAATATGTGTAGATGCATTTGCAAATATTTCGCATATTTTTTCTGGAGAGGAGATATCGACGTTTGCAATATAGTTGTCGACAAACTGGAGAAGAAACCGGTTAATACCCGGAATCGTCAATTTACGGAGATAGAGGAGCGTGTAAAGTGCGTTGACCGACCCTTTTTTAGCGGCAATCGTGTAATCGAGAAGAACGAAATCGAAAATCACGGTGCGTTGGGATTCGATAGTAGCATTTAACTTCTGGATACGTATTTGGTCTGCTTTGTTTGGCGGTTTGATTTTTCGGTGGGTCTTTTTGGCGGAACCGTCTTCGTCTTCTCCTATTCTATCTGCAAAATAGGTCTTGTATAAGTAATACTCCATTTCTTCACTCGTCTCCACCTTCATGGTACGAAGGAGAGATAGATGCTGGTTTGTACGGATGTTCGGGTCTGCGTATCCGTCTAGAATAAGTTCGATGACGCGCTTTTCTTTTTCAGATACCGGCACCTCGACCGAACTCCACTCTGATTTCGAAAGTTTCGTTTGTGACAAATCCATTCTCTTATGGTGTATTTATTTAAGTCGATTTCGTAAAATGTGTATATTAGATGATACGACGTGTTTATCTTTTTTATAATTATATTTTTTAATGCAATATCGCCGGTAAATAAATATAAATCTACCAGACGTATATTTATATTTGCAAAGAATGTCCTCTCTAATACAATGGGTCTTGCAATCCGCGATTCCTTCTTTCGGTGAACGTGCAATCGGGTTCGACGATATGTTACACTGCATAAACAATACAGACAAGTACGCCATTATACACACGATGCCCGCCTACGAACAAGTATTGATTCGCGGCACATTAACTCCCGCAGAAGAAGAAGTGTTTATCAATGAATACCTATCTAAATATACAGAGTCGAATAAAACAATTATACTATACGGACGTAACTGCTGCGATGATTCGGCGAGACAAAAACGCGCACAATTACTCAGTTTAGGAATAACAGATGTATACATTTATGTAGGCGGTCTCTTCGAATGGTTATTACTGCAAGATGTATATGGAGTCGACGAGTTTCCCACCACCTCTCGCGTTGTAGACTTACTCGCATACCGCCATCGCAAATCGATTGAGACAATTACGAAGTGATAACGAGATGATGATGATACCCTATTTCCACGTTCCTATATATTTGTGTTCCGCATAATCACCGAACATCTGTCGCTTACCATTGGATAATATATAGAGTTGCTCCTTCTCCTTGTATTTCACATAACAATCCGTCACGAAATCCGGTCCGGTTGTCTTGTACACAAAATAATGCGTGGCATCTTTGTCCGCTTTATTGATTTGTTTTGCTATCCGAATATAATTCTCCAAATTCTGCTGTATTTTATCTACCATAAATTTCATAAAGGGATGCTTTGCTGTCGCACCGAAGGCATATTGTCCTAGTAAGAAATTCTGTCCTACCAAGCAATACGACTTCATACGCGGGTTGTTTGCGCAATCCAGTTTACTCGCATATTCATCGACGGGGAAGACCGCAGAATGATTCAATATTTTTTCGTCGAGAGGTTTCTTCGGGTCGATATCCATATCAAAATAGAACCCGCCATAGTGGTATATCGCTAAATAACGGAAAAAATCGAGTGTTTGTATGAAAAAGGGCAGTCTTTGATAGGTATCGTAGTATTCCATATAATTCGACTTAAAGAACTCCTCTACGTCTTCTCCGTTGAAAAACATATGCTCAAATGCTGGATTCATTTTGCGGAATTTGTTCATATAATTCACTTGGTTGGTGGGTATTTTTGGAATACCTCCACCTTTTTGCACCCATACCTGGATAATTATACGCGGAATCGTTTCAATTGCAGTGGACTCATTTTCGTTTATTTTTTTCACAACTTCTCCCATTTTTTGCTCAAATGCCTCGGTCTCTTTTACTTGAATCCACGATTGGTAAATATTATTGTATTGGGAAACCGCCAAAACAATCAGAATCAATGCAGCATATAATATATTTTTTGTTGCTACATAAACAACGAATAAAATAACAAGAATCAAAAATATATGCTCTACTCTCATATTGCCTTGTTTGTAATATATTGTGATTTTGATTTTATCCGGTTTTTTGTCTGTTGGGACAATTCCGGAGAGGACAACGTAGGCATAATGAAAAATTGAACGGAAATTCGGTGTTCGTTCTATAACATCATAACACAACCACTCTGTTTTATATAATATGTCCTACTCTGCCATTAAAAACGCGTTGAACACCTTGATGTCTTCTGACATACCAGGTATTGAAAATCTTGTATTGCATTTTATGGAAAGAAGTGAGAATACGAAAAGACCGTTTATCGTATCACTGGAAGGCAATATTGGAGCGGGCAAATCGACGATGATTGATATTCTAAAGAGTAAGTACGAGACCGACCCCCGCAAGTATTTCGGCGAGTTATCTGACTCAAAAATCGTATTCATGAAAGAACCAGTGGATGTCTGGACGTCTGTATGCGATTCAGAAACCGGCGAATCCATCTTAGAGAAGTTTTATAAAGAACCGAAAACATATGCATTCGCATTCCAGGTAATGGTATATATGACACATTTAGAAGCATTTCGGAAAATTGTTCGCGAAAACCCGGACTGCGAATTATTGATTTGCGAGAGGTCCATCGACGCTGGACGGCATGTATTCGCGGAAATGTTGCGAGACGACGGCATGATTGCGAACGTCTGCTTTAAAGTATACCAGGATTTGTTTGACAGCACCGCAAATGAATTCCCATTGGACGCAATATTGTATTTGGACGTATCACCGGAAATATGCTTGGAGAGAATAGGTAAGAGGTCGAGAGAAGGCGAAGGAGGCATCCCGCTGGAATATTTAGAACGATGCCAGTCTTATTATCGAAAATGGTTGAAATAGAAGCGTATTTTGGGACAATTACTAAGTGATAATGCCGGAGAAACGACCGTATATCTGTTTTGTAGTTAGAACAGAATAGAATGTGACATTATATTTATTCATCTTCGTCTTCGTCGTCGTCTTCGTCATCCGATTCGTAATCTAATTTGTTTTTTAAATATCTGTCATTTATTTTAAATATGTTTAATGCTGTTTTCTTTATGATTGTAAAAATATCATTTTTGTGCTCATATTCTTTTGATGTTATTGGATAAAGATCTTTAAAATTTTCCGTTGTCAATTTTTCAAATTTACCATCTGAAAATACTTCGATACCTGTGTCGGAACTATCTGGGGTTGCACGGACTTCACGAATATTATTATTGTCAATCGAACCTTCGTATTCTACCATTTTTCCATTACTATAAATGTACACAATTCCTTCTTTAGTAACGTATGTGACAGAATCTTGCGAGGTTGTAATTACAGGGTCTATTTCTGTTCCGTTTCCGTTTCCGTCTCCGTCTCCGTTTTTTAAACCTTTCTTTCCGTTACTTGTGGTTGTTTTCGTTAATACTGTTTTTGTTGGTGCGTTTTGTAATGGAATTGCAGCAGCAACTGCCGGTATATAAGCGGGTTTTGCGTTTTCTGGTGGTGATGCTCCTGGCGATACTGGTCCTGGTGCTACTGTTGCTCCTGGTCCTGTTGTTGGTGGCATGGTTTGTAATGCAATTGCTGTAGCAACCGCTGGTGATATGTCAGAGGGTTTTGGTGTTTCTGGTGCTAATACTGCTGATGGCGCGGTGTGTGATGCAATTGCAGCAGCAACTGCTGGTGATATGTCAGAGGGTTTTGGTGTTTCTGGTGCTAATACTGCTGATGGCGCGGTGTGTGATGCAATTGCAGCAGCAACTGCTGGTGATATGTCATAGGGTTTTGGTGTTTCTGGTGCTAATACTGCTGCTGGCGCGGTTTGTGATGCAATTGCAGCAGCAACTGCTGGTGATATGTCAGAGGTTTCTGTTGTCACTGGTGTTGCTGTCACTGGTGCTGCTACTGCTGGTCCTGGTGCTGTCACTGGTGCTTGCGCGGTTTGTAATGCAATCGCTGTAGCAATTTCTACTGGTATGTCAGCGGGTTTTGTTGTCACTGGTTCTGCTGGTGCTGCTAGTGCTGCTGGTGATATGTCAGCGGAGTTTTTGTTTGCTGCTGGTGCTACTGCTTGCGCGGTTTGTAATGCAATCGCTGTAGCAATTTCTACTGGTATGTCAGAGGTTTCTGTTGTCACTGGTGTTGCTGTCACTGGTGCTACTAGTGATGGTTCTGGTGGCACGGGTTGAAATGCAATCGATGCAGAAACAGCGGTTGGTATGTCAGTGTGGTTTTTGTTTATTGCTGGTGCTTGCGCGGTTTGTAATGCAAATGCAGCAGCAACAGCTGCTGGTATGTCAGCGGTTTCTGCTGTCACTGGTTCTGGTGCTGCTACTGCTGGCGCGTGTTGTAATGCAAATGCAGTAGCAAGTTCGGTTGATATATTATCGGGGTTTGTTTTTGCTGCTGGTGCTTGCGCGGTTTGTAATGCAAATGCAGTAGCAACAGCTGGTGATATATCAGATGGGGTTGTGTTTGTTGCTGCAAATGCGTCTGGTGTTGGTAGTACTTGTTGTGGTGGTGGTGGTGGTAGTAGTACTTGTTGTGGTGGTACTTGTGATGGTAGTACTTGTGATGGTAGTACTTGTGGTGGTACTTGTTGTGGTGGTGGTGGCGGCGCGTTTAGTGTACTATCTTTTGATACGGATGCGGTTACTGGTTGTGATTTGTTTCCTAGACCTAGAGCAGTAGCAACCGCAATTTCTGCTGATATGTCCTCGTTATTTGCATCTATTGTTGATTTTGCTGATACTGGTACTGGTACTGATACTGGTACTGATACTGGTACTGGTACTGGTACTGGTACTGGTACTGATGTTTCTTGTGGTACTGATGTTTCTGGTGCTGGGGTTCCTTGCTGGGTTTCTTCTAGTGATTTTTCCCATAGAGCGATTGCAACTGCTGCAGAAGTTGCAGCTGATTTATCAGCGTCATTTGTCTCTTGTATCGGTGCTAGTTGTGGTGTTGTTAAATCTGATGATGATGATTGGACTTGTTGTTGGTTGGGTACTCCCACTAGAGTAGCAACTCTTGGTTCTGTTTTTTTTTCGGTTGGTGATTTAGCTACGGGCGGTTTATCTGTAGTATCAGCGGCAACTGCAGTAGCGACTTCTGCTGATATGTCATTGTATTTTTTATCTGTTGTTGATGCCTCTTGTGGTGTTGTGTATTGTTCTGATTGTGATGATGTTACTACTGGTAAATTAGTTAGAACATCTTGAGTTTCCAATATATTAACGTTATCTGATTGTTCTACTGGTGTGTGTTTTATATTTTTATATACTAATGAATCTGTTAAATTTTTTTTAGGTCTTGATGATTCTATTCCGAGTTGGTTATTGGCAGTTAATATTTGTTTATGATTCATTGTTAGTGGTTTTAGTTTCATTACTTTCTTATCTAATTTATCCGTATTGGACGGTTTTGGTTTCGGCTGATCTTGTGTGTCTTCGGATATCGGATAATTAGGTTGGTTTGAAATAATAATATTTAATATTTTATCAAACGCCTCTACTATTGGATTAATATTTGAATTCATTATAACTTATTTATAAACATATATGTTATTATATTTATTACTAGAACTCGAATATCTAATGATAAGCGTAGCGACCAGAAGCGTAGCGACCAGAATGCATTCGTGTTCAAAAAGCATTAGCGACATCTCGTGGTTGAATTCAGAAGAGTTTAATATATAATTCGATTATTCAATTTCGAATAACATAAGAAGATATGAATATTTAATTAAATATGATATATATACATTTATCATATTTACTATACAATGGAAACCAAAACACCTAATATAAAATATGATAAAAATAAAAATCAATTGGATGGACTCTTAAAAGGTGATGTTGTAACGTTTTTATTAATCCATACGAAATACTACCTAAACCAAACTAATAATTCCAGTGAAAATAATTTAACTGTAGCTGGAAATAGTGTATCTGCATCAATAATAAAAATTAAAAGACACGGAATTAAACATTCAATAAATACCCCTATTATTCATTATGACGCCAACTCGAATACTAAGTGGAACGTAGTAACCACTATTCAATTTGATTTATTAGTGAATGAAGCCTATACGTCTTCATCTTCATATACCTATAAGTCTTCATATATATTCAGTTTTAATAAACTTGATAAATTTTATATTGATATATTTATAGACGATGTAAATAATCCAAGTGCGAATTATAAATTACATGAAAGAATATTGTTCACATATATTAATGATGTGAGGCATAGTGCTAGTGCTAACAACAAAAAACCCCTGTCTGATATAGAACGTATCAAGAGTTACCTTTCTAGTATAACAGAAAATGAAAAGTTTAACAACACTATAATAGAGTATATTAATATACTAAACAAAATACAGTCTTTATCTAACAATATAACTTTAGAATTGAGTAAACTTAATGAAATCACCAATATAGATGAATTGAAACGGGGATTCATTTCAGTAAAATCATCCGAGTTAATTGAATTGAACAATAAATTGAACTTTTTTACTAAAAGTTTGAAAACCGAAATGGTAAATTTCTTAACACAATCGGGAGTGACTACTAATCAAGGATATAAAGAAAATAAACATCTAATAAAAGAGAATATAGACTTACAATTTAAGAATCCGTCGAATTATTTGGATTTGGAGACTACCAGTCAAAATGCAACAAATATTATTGTTATTATGGAAGAAGTTATTGATGATTTAAAAAAGATTGATTTTAATAATTCTGGTGATAATGAGGATGCTATAACAAAAATAAAAAATATATATGAACGGTTCTATACTAGAACCTCCCACCTATCAAGTACAGGTCGAAGAGAAGCGAATGTGATAGAAGTCAAACCCAATAAAAAAACAACAGACACAACAGAACAAAATTCCGTAGTAGTAATCAAGCACAAACGACCCATCACAGAAAAAACTGTTAAACAACAACAAAGAGAAGAAGTACTAAACCGTAGTAAACGTTTAAACACAAATTTCCAAGGAGACGGTGGCAAACGATTAAATAACAATCATAACAAAAGTATAAAAAAACCAAAAAAATAATAATACGTCTGGGGGGAGCACTGATGCCCATCGATTCGCAATGGTGTCAATGTATACGTCCATTCTACCTACGAAACAAATTCTATGGTCGTTTCTCAGGCACTTCGCATTTATCATCCAATTCCTACGTTCCTGCACTTCGTTATGACTTCGTTACATCCTCTCTCCAGAATTGTCCCAGACATTAACCAGATAATACTTCTCATAGTTGTACTACACCATATTATCCAACAACAAACCCCCCGCATTCACTTCAATACAAACCGGGTCTCTGTCAAACCGCGATATCCAAAACACATACTTCCCATTTCGCACCGTCATACCAATGCAAAATTCAATCGACAACTTCTCAAAATAAAACACACGCGAATGCCGAACCGGTTTCAACGTCTCTTTCTCCAGCAAAACCAGCAAATGATAATAATGTCTCGGCGAATGTTCTTCACTGAAATGTGCCAATCCGACCAAATACGCGCCTCCGCCTCCTCTCAACTCTTCCGGTAAAACATCAAAAGGACAATCCACAAACGTCGTCGAACCTCTCAACTTTCCAAACAACCAAGACCGTATTTCGTGTCGTATCACTATCTGCAACTGATTCGTTTCCGGATTCACCCGTCCTATCTCCATCGGAGACCATTTATAGATAAACAATTCTTCTTCCGCTCCATTATTCCAATTTGACAATATAGGAATCCAATTCTTCTCGCACCAAGAATGCGGGTCCGGGGGAACAACCACTATACAGTCGCGATATGTTCCCGACTCCGAATCATATGTTCCAAGAACCATACGATTCTTCGAAACCGGCGAGTACTCCACATTCGTCGCCAGAAACCGCATTGGTCTCTTACCATCCACGCCCTTCTTACCGCAAAATAATCGAATATCTTCTAATCCGACTGAAAATGTCCGCTTCTCACGTTCCGGTGCTTTCAATCGAGTCCCATCCGGTTGGTATAACGCGCCTTCCTCCATTTCGCGGAAATCGACCGGCGACAACGTATCTGCATCCAATTCCGAAAACAAATTCCGGTTCTCTATCACCAAATCCGGCGTATGAAACCGGTAATAACCACTCGGATACATCCAATAATTCACCATTCGCGTATTTAGATAATGCTTTCCTTCGTATTCCAAATACGATGCCGATCCCGGTAAAAACGTATTGATTTCCGGGTAGTTATACTCGCGTTTACTGACAATCGCCTCTTCCGGTAATCGAACTGCATATGTATCCGCTGAAACGCCGTTGAATACGTTCAACATTTGGTCGTTATGGTCGCCGCGGTACCACGTCGGTTTCCAACACCCGTCGAATTCCATCCACGCCCAGAAATTGACCTCCCACGGGAATACACCGTGTTGCTGAAGGAATTCGGGGAATTTAACTCTGTACAATTCGGCGAACTCGGTAAACGACTTGACATCCGCTAGAAAGAATGCACCACAAAACCGCCAGTGGATACAATTTGCAATGTTCTTCGCTGTATCCGCGTCCAATTTCGACCAACACCCGGAGAAATAAGCGACGTCTTCCGGGAACGGATAGTCCGCAATTTCGACCAATTTCGAAAAGGATTCCGATTTTTTGCTAAATAGTCTAGGAGAATTGAAATCTATCCACGCAAAATGGGTAGAGTCCCACGGGTTTTCCGATATAGCGTCTTCGATTATCTCGTGTCGACTATGCATATAAATCATGTATTCCAATGTATCTTTCTCCAAATTACGAGAAGCGGGTAACGTGAGCGAATCCACTTCTCGCCATTCTTCTAAAGCACGGTAAATCCACATATCCTTGTAGAAGAGGCGATACGGCATCAGACGAAAATTCGGGCATTCTTTCTCGAGTTGTTCAAATGCTGCTTCAAATGCACACGTCGGTCCAATATAGAGACACAGCTGGATACCGGTTCTAGCGAGTTCGAATATAGGCGCAGGGTCCCATTCTTCCGGATGCAAATTGAAATATGGCGTTGCATGTAAAGTATAATAGGCAGAAACAAATGTGACTTGCTTCTTCTTATTACTTGATTGTCTATTATCTGTGTTCGAGTCTATATACGATTGATACATTGCAATATACTATTATGTGGGTTGACTAGTATTATTTATCTACGCGGGGTGGGCATATTCGTATTCGAATTCGAAAAATTGAAAGAATAATAATTGTTGTTGGTTCATCGACAAATCCAAATTCAATTGCATTCACCTAAAGACCAACCGATCAAAATGGAGAAACAAAACCGATTAACTATGCCGAAATATCATAAACGAGTCTTGGTTTTCGATACAGAAACATCCGGATTGATGCCTAAACGTCCTCGTAAGGGAGAAGCGTTTCCGCCAAATGAATCCTACCCATATATAATGCAACTCAGTTACATTGTATACAACGTATTGACCAATAAAATCGAAGAAATCGTCGATGAATATGTGCGAATCCCGGATACAGTGCAAGTCAGTCCAGAATCCGTCAAAGTGCACGGAATAACCCGCGAAATAACGGAACAAAAAGGTAAGTCGATTGTACAACTTCTCGCTAAGTTCTTTGTTGCATATATGAAATGCGACTGTATTGTAGCACACAATTTACAATTCGACTCAGAATTGGTGAGAAAAGAGATGTGGCGTAATCGTGCGGGGTTAGAGAAGTTCGTTACAAATCAAGAGCGGGTAAATATGATGTGTGGAATATTCACGAAAAAATTCAATGCTGCTTATCATATTGACACATTCTGCACTATGATGAACACTATCGAACTCTGCAATATCGATTTTCCGGTTGTTCAACCTACCACTACACAGAAGGAACTTGATCATTTGGATGGGACAATTCCGGAGAATGTCGCACCGAAGAATACGAATGTAGCGGTGAACGTTCGCAAGAAATTCCCGCGTCTAAATGAATTATATGCAAAGTTGTTTAGCGAAACGGAATCCGCGATTCCGGTGGATTTACACAATTCGATAATTGATGTGTTGGTCTGTCTCCGCTGTTTCTTGAAGGTAAGAGGCGCAATGGAAATGTCGGAATCGGATTTCCGAGACCTTGTGCAAAAATATAGCAGATTATCCTTGTAGGCATAATATTTTCTTTCTACTTGAAAGTCGCTGAAAAATAAAAAATATAATATACTTTTTGTTTTTTATAGAATCTTCATTGTAATTATGCAGAACAGTATTCGCATATGTCGTGTTCGTCTTCTTCTTTATTTGTCCGTTTTTCCGGTTCAATCGTGAATTGCTGTGCCTGATGTTTCGCCCGTCTTCTCAAATAGTAAATCCCCGTTTTCAATCCTTTGGTCCAACTATAAAAATGCATAGAAGTCAATGTATTGTAATTCGGGTCTTCTAACCACAGATTTAGACTTTGACTCTGGCAAATAAATGCGCCTCTGTCTGCCGCCATATCAATTAAATGCCGCATTGGAATCTCCCATACAGTTTTGTACTTATCGCGGATTTCTTTCGGAATCACATCAATATGCTGTACACTTCCATTATTCGCAATAATATTGTTCTTTATCTTCTCATTCCAGAGGTCGAGTTTAATCAAATCCGACATCAAATATTTATTTGCTAGTATGAACTCGCCCGCCAAGGTTCGTCTACTGTAAATATTGCTCGTAAGTGGTTCGATACACTCATTGAATCCCAGTATCTGAGAGGTGGACGCGGTAGGCATCGGTGCAACGAGAAGAGAATTCCGCATTCCGAATTCCTGGATATTTTTGCGTATGGACCCCCAATCATATCGGTTACTAGGCATCACATTCCACATATCAAACTGCAGTTCCCCTTTAGATGCGGGAGACCCGGCAAATGTTTCATATGGTCCTTCTATTTTCGCCAGTTCCATACTCTGTTCCACGGCAGCGTGGTATATGGTCTCGAATATATTGCGGTTGACCACTTTTGCTTCTTCGCTATGGAATGCAATTCCCATCTGAATGAAAACATCCGCTAAACCTTGTACGCCGATACCGATAGGGCGATGACGAAGATTACTAAGACGCGTTTTTTCCGTAGGATAGTAATTGATATTAATCACCTTGTTCAGATTGCGCGTAACAATCTTCGAAATATGATGCAAATACTCATAGTCGAATGTGCCGGTTTCTGTATTGACAAACATTGGCAACCCAATCGACGCCAAGTTGCAAACCGCGGTTTCATTCGAGTCGGAGTATTCGACGATTTCGGTGCATTGCCCGGTTAATAACCCATTGAAAACGCCTAAATGGCGCAGTGGTTCATTAAAGCAATAGGTGTCATCGCGTCTGCCGCGGTCGATTATTTCCGTCACTATCACGTCTTTACTCGAATCTCGCAATTCCGTAAAATCCAGATTTTCGCAATGGAACCCGTTTTCCGACAATATAGCAACATCCAGTTTCGTTAATAGGAGTTCCCACTTATCCGTTGCCGCATTTTTGGTTAAGAACGGGTTGATTCCGCACGTCTGCAAAAAGAATTTGTACTCTTTCAGAAAATAGTAATTTGCCACGAGTCGGACACATCCATCGCTGACAGTGGCGTTCGTCTCTGCTAATTCGGAGAACCTCTTTAATGCGGGGATTAGGTGAGCGTCTTTAATCACCGGGAATGGATTTCGAAAGAGTCTGTCGCCGACACGAAGGTCTTTCGCATCAGTCTCCCTATATTTTGGGTTGGTGTCATTTTCACTCATCACGTAGAACTTATGATACTTTGTGCATGATAAATCACACCCGTCGTTTGTGCGAACTTCGATTAATTCTTGGTCGACGCCGGTTTTTTTCACAGAAACGGTGCTCCACTCGAACCCATTCCATACAGTCACTTGCTTATCGGCGACCGAGCTTATTTCCACGTGACCTTTGTCGGTTAAAATGCGAGTTTCCGGGGCAACGCATAAATTGCTGGATTTAATTGTCCCTAGATTCTTCTGGTTTGATTTTATATTACACGCGTCTTTGTAGAGGATATAAGGGGTGCCGGTTTCCATCTGGGCGTCGAGTACTTGAAACCAGAGGTCGCGCGCCAACATGGTTCGTTTGCCCCGTCCTTCGCGTTCGTATTTCGTATACAATTCGACGAATTGGTCTCCATAGCAATCCGATAATCCGGGACATTCATCGGGACACATGAGCGTCCATTGCCCGCCTTCCTTTACTCGCTGCATAAAAAGGTCGGGGATCCATAGCGCATAGAATAAGTCGCGCGCTTTCAGTTCTTCGTCGCCGTGATTCTTCCGCATCTGCAAGAACATTTCCACATCCGCGTGCCATGGTTCTAAATAAATCGCGAATGAACCGTTGCGTTTTCCTCCGCCATTGTGGAGAAGCGCATCGGGGGTTAAATAGTTCGGCGAGGACCCTTCCTCGATTTCCAAATCATATAATAGTCCAGTATATCGCGTTCTTTCCACATCCGACACAATATGATATGTCGTTTTGCTTTGTCCGAACAGTAGATAATCGCCTTTTGCTAATTTACCCGCTTCTATCCATTCGCCTCTCGACAGAGGATCCGACCAATTCTCGGACTGGATGGCGAAAACCGGATGTTCTGGTGTTATGCGGATAAAATGGTCTTTGCCATTTGTGGTTCGTTTGATAATGCATATCTCGGCGTCAGTCACATCGTGCTCTACTATACGTTTTACGACTCCATATCCATCGGCGACCGGAATTCGGGTAGTAGATATGTCGTCGCTGTTTTCCATCGCGGGTCCTCTCGTATCATTTGCTCGGTAAAACTCGCCTTTACCAAAATCCGGCGATTCTGGAATGGACCGGTTGCAAATAACCTCTCCCACTTGAATTGCAGAAATCGGTTTATATCCGGTTTTCGTAAAAATCGGCGTATCCGGCGTTACGCACTGGTCAACATATTTTGCGGTATTGTTGAAAACCCGCAACATAGGCACAATACCATTACTCGTGCCATTTGTACCGCGAATATAACTGCCGTGTGACCGCACATTATGTATATGCAATCCAATGCCGCCCGCCCATTTACTAATCATCGCACAATCTTTCAGTGTATTGTAAATGCCGTCAATACTGTCCGATTCGAGCGACAATAGAAAGCAGGAAGATAACTGAGGTCGGGGCGTACCGGCATTGAAAAGTGTAGGTGTGGCGTGAGTAAAATACTTTTGCGACATCGCCTCGTACGTCTCTTTCACCGCATCTATATCGCTGCCGTGAATGCCGATACTAACACGCAACCACATATGCTGCGGGCGTTCCACTGTAGCACGGTTGATTTTCATAAGATACGACTTCTCGAGTGTTTTGAACCCGAAATAGTCGATTAAATAGTCGCGTTCGTATTTACAGATAGCATCGAATTCTTTGCTTTTTGCACAAACCGTCTGATATAATTCCTTACTAATCATCGGGTGGTTCACGCCATGAGAATCTTTGAATTCATACAATTGCCGCATTACTTTGCTAAAGGAAGCATTTGTACTGCGGTGGTGGTTGGAAACGACGATTCTACCGGCGAGTGTATTGTAATCGGGGTGGGTGGATGCTAAGGAGGCGCATTGGTCGGCAGACAATTCGTCTATTTTGGTGGAAGGGATTTTGTCATACAATTGGTCGATGACTTTCATCGCAAGAGTTGTGTAATTGATTTTTAGATTTGAATCTGTACCGAGACGCCTTAATCGTCGCAAAATCTTATCGAATGATATGATTTCCGTTTTTCCGTTGCGTTTTGTCACATACATTTCCTCTTGACCGAAAGGGTTGGTTGCTGTTTGTGTCGATGGCAATTCAGTATAGGACATTTTCTATTCTTTTGCTTGTGATAAAAATACAATAAATACAATCGCACGAAGAGAGGATATTGTATTTATTACTTATGGTTTATACAGTTTTATTATATCATTTATATGGTCTGGGAACATTGTTCTTCGCTCTGGTATTTTACAACATGGCATATTTTCGTATTCCCTTCTGATTTCGGTTCGCGTTTCTTCGGTGCTCGATGTTCGCATCCAGTCACGCGTTCCGTCTCAATAATACGCCATATCCTCTCAATACTTGGAATAGCAGAGTCAAACCATATCCGGTTACGCTTCACTAAAACGCACGAATATTGGTCGAGACCCCAATAAGCAACATTCGACAATACAAAATCTGTGTGCTCCGATTTCTTCGATTGTATCCATTCATCGACTTTCGATGAATCCGGACTATCCAGCAAAAAATATTCGTAGAATGATTTAACAGTAGTAGGTCGAATATTCTGCTTATTCATCGTCGATTCAATGGTAATCCTCGGAACAAACGAGAGGACGACTCCTCTCCACGGATTCTCCGATTCTAGGAATTCCGTTTTCGACGGATATTCTTTGATGCGCGTCTCCACGAAATCGCATTCATCCAAATCACAGACTTCCATTTGAATTTGCATTTGTACCCAATAAGCGTCGAGAGGAATGCCGTCAATATCGCGATTCACTATATTCTTTATCTCCACCATTCTGCCATATACCGGCGATTCAGTGTCGACATTGATTCCATCGGGACTTGCTCCTAGAAACCGCCAATCCGGATGCACAATACATCCATATTCTCCCAATTGTGTCCGATTCATCTTCTCATATATCATTGCAGTAATAGGTTCGTACTTTTGACCCCACGCCATCGGATTATCCGAGGATAGATTGTTATGTCGAGAACAGTCTTCTTTGAATTGTTCAAAGGGTTGACATTTCTCCGTAATTAATTGATTCTGCTGTGATTCTGTGCCGAGCGCTTTCCATACATTACTTGCTGTCAAAAGACCATAGCGAGTCTCATACCATTCCTGCGTCCTTTGTTGAGAGGACGAAGACCCTTCCAATAAACGCAATCTGTGTGAGATAGATGCTCGTCGTAGAGGCGTCAATGGAATATGGGACCCACCTTGTCTAGGTGGAAACTCGGACTCGGTTCTGAAATAATAATCGACCACATACTTGACCCACTGTTCGATTTCCGGCAAATCATAGTCTTCGCATAAATCGTCTTCTGACCACTCTTCGAATAATTCGGTGGAAATCGTCTTTATCAAGTCCTTCTGGAATGAGGCACGCCATATGATAGTCGGATTGGATTGCATTGCATCCGAGATCATTTCCATTATCTGCTCTTCTATATCTTCTGGGTCTTCTCGGAAAATAGGCGAAACAGAATCGTCGTCATCCTCTCCATCTCCATTTCCATCTCTATATTCATCTTCGCCCTCTTCCGAATCATATTCTGCTGGAATACATTGTGAATGGAAACAACGGGCACAATATGGCATATTTATTACTGGATTATCCACCATGTTAGTATCTTGCATAAAATCATCCATATTTATATTCTTCCTACTGAATATTCTATATACTTTTGCATTATTACTACAAACCTCCTTTTCTCCGGATAATCATCCAATTCCGACGTTCGTTCCTCTCTCCGGAATTGTCCCATTTGTGTAATATGACCGACCGTCTCTATCACCGCATAAAATATATTCGAAACATACATAAAAGTGTATCGATAAATATAGTAAACACACACGTTCTGCAGATAAACAATGAGTACATTTTTATACGTCGTAGTAAAGGAAGTAGTTGAAGGTAAAAAAGGTAAGAAGTTGGATACAGAATTGCGTATTGTCTATTGGCCTGAAACATCGGAATATTCTGAGTGTTTTGTTTTATATGGAAAACGCCCACCATCAAAGAGGGATGGCGATTTCGTCCCTTATCGATTAATATGCAATACAAAAGAGCAAGTTGTTCGTTTTGCAGAAACAGTTATTGACATCCATAGTAGTGCGTCAGTGGAACTCCACCAATTTTACGGAGAAAACGACGATTCCGTTGACGAATTCAATATTGACTGGGAAAATACCGCTGAAAATAGAACCACCGAATTAGTTGCATATGATATCTCCGGCGAGTTCTTAAACTTCCGAGGTGAGTTATTTGCCGTGTTAACTACTATTTCCGAGTTTGATACTTTGGGATAATCCCGGAGAGAGGAACGAACGTAGGAATTGTATGATTCTACGGAGAAACAACCGTAGGGTGCTTCGTAGTTAGAATGTAATGTCCATATGTTAACCCCCGATAGTAATTGATAGTAAATTATTTCTCTTTTATAGTTTAGGAGAAATAATTTGAGTAATGTCTGCATTTGGTTATAGTAACATCGCCAATACGGTTCGTCTGCATAATTCGCACAAACTGATTACAAAAGAAGACCCAATGCATATCCATAAGACCCTCGGTGTAATCTGTCTCGTAAATTACGGATATCGATATTACATGCTGTTTACCACAGGGACAATGCACCTAGATAATCCGATTGCCTGTTATCTTATCTGTGCTCACGCGATGTTGTCTATTTCCAGTCTTATTTATCATATTCCGAGCAAACGAAATAAGATAGCGCCTATGATTTATCCCGAATATAGACAACACAGCATATTATTTGCGATGCGGTCGGTCATTTGTTTCTTCTTGACGTATAATCAGTGTTCGATCTTCTATAAAATGGCAACATGTTACGGAACAATGCTACTTGCGGACTTTATTTCCTCCCGCCATCAAAATGACATTACAACAACAACAATGCGAAATATGCCATTTGACGTGCGAATCCACAAGAAAGACCAGGAATCCATCATACGTATGCAGAGTAGTCAACAAATCGGCGCCACACTCTTTATGTTCGGCAATTTAGACTCGTGTTTTACGCCTTTATACTCTATTCAAATTGCGGCGTTCCTTATGACACTCGTCCGCAAAAACATCATCGATACCAACGTATGGCATATATTATATAACACTTCTCTCTGGACAAATGTATTTTGCTTCTATTCCCTTCCTATCAGTTATGTGATATTGCAACCACTGCTGTTTCAACTGTTTTATTACTGGCGATTTTCGTTCGATAAAGTATCCACGCAGATACTCGGCAATAAATATGTAGGATGGACATTTATATTTGCTCTTCTTTATTGCTACGAGAGAAATACATTGGTTTTCGGGTATTCAGATTATCCCGGAAAAAAATGGGAAAATAAAATGCTGGGTTACGATTACAGTATTAATGTGGATTTTGATATGCTTATTCGACGTACCTTTATTGGTGTATATCTAATTACACAGATGTATAGAAGCAAAGGACTTCTCGTTGCATTTCAGTCGAAAACTGGTTGAACGTTTTACGTAATGTTTCTTCTGAAACGCACATTAGCGTGGCAATATTGCGGTTGGTGTTTTTCACGTTGAATTCATAGTCGTATTTTAGTGTGACTGCGCGTTTTGTAAATGCGTCGAGAGTGTCGACATATTGCCAAACAAAATCGTAGAAGTTTGTGCGTTTCTGTTTGCAATATGGTCGCGGTTCTAGACTTGTTATCGGTCCTTGGTATGAATACGGTGGGTTCGGAATCGATTTGGTGCGAGTTTTTGCGGATTTCATGCGGTCTTTTGCAGAAACGCAGGTTGTTACGGAAAGGCGCGTAGTCATTGTTCTTAATAGTTCGCTTCTTACGTAGATTTCCGAGAAACGCGTAAACGTAGTACGTCCGTCATATATTCTCGACGATTTCAAAAGACCGAATTTACTGGAGAGCACAAGGTCTTCTGTCGTTATATCGCGACATTTATAATAATGCAGTTCTTTGAATTTCACTGCCTGTTTTACCGCCCAACTCTGATGGGTTACGTAGAGAAGATTCTGGAGAGACGCACGTTGGTCTTGATTTAAAGGCGATTTTAAAAGAAGACCACGTATCGAATACAATTGCTGTGGAGATAAATGCAACGAGGTTGCAAGAAAGAATTGAATCGCGAATAAAACGGATAATAAGATGCAGAACATTTTTTGGACAAAATATAGATATTCGGTTGTTTGGAGACTGCAGTATAATATGAAAAATATATTCAATTTTTCATCTTATCGTATGTGACAATTCCGGAGAGAGAACGTAGGAATAATAAACGGTTAATGAACTATTATTTTAGGAATCCGATTGTTCGGATTTGACGGTGTTGGTCCTCCTTTTCCTCGACGGTTCACCAACGTTTTTGTAGCAATCCATGTACATACTACATATAATATGGTCTTTGCTACATTTGGACCTCCGCCGCCACCACCACCACCACCACCGCAAAAAGTATATGGTGTCATTTCGAATAGTAATACGCTAAATCTTTATGTCTATAATATTATACATTCTTCTCGCAAATCGAGTCGTCTTGCGGTGTCTTCGGTGTTCTTCTATTTGGCGTTAAACATTTCAATGTAGATACACGTTTTGCATCTTCCAGATTCCGCAAAGTAAACGATTTTGATTCATTATTAAAATGCAATGCTGGTACCGATTTCACTTCTTTTGATTCGCGGTCGTAAACAACATCTTTCGCGCGATTCAATCTTCCTTTATCGAGTGCACCCGTGAAAAATACTTTTAGATTTCGTATCTCTTTCACAGGCAGTCCGTGTTCCCGACCGTACTTCTCAGCAAACGCGTGCAATTTCTGCACACGACTCGTCTTATCTAATTTATTCCATGCTGCTAATTTATTATTTTGTTTCTCCGTTTCTAACATATCTTCCAATACAGACAAATCCGTTTCTCCTCCATCAAACGGCAGCATATTATGCATTGAATGTTTAAACTTATTTGACGTTTTTGGCATAGAATAAGAGGCAGAGGCAGGTTCACCGTTTGGTTGGTCTACCGAAATAGTTTGATCCGATTTTGTAGCAGGTTGAAATGAAAACATAATTAAAGGTTATTGTCTTTATATACTAAAGCGTTTAGCATTTATCTCCTTTTACAGAATATTTATCTTTCTCCTATTATGCCTAAGCTCCGGAATTATCCAAATAGGATAATAATGCAAAAGTACATATGCCGCCTATTATCGTCAGTCGTCTTGATGTAACCGTGTGGTCATAAGGCAGAAAGAATTCGAATACAAGTCCTGCCACGAATCCTTTGTAAATAATACCGGGTAATCGAATCAATCGATTCATTTCATATATTACTTTTCCGTTTTTTTTCCAACTTGGGTCTACGACAATTTGTTTACCCGCAATTGTTTTGTGACTATATAGCGGTCTTGGTACATCGTACGCCGACGCATATTACAATCTAGACACGCAATTACAATATTCCCCCGATTATGACCTTCCTCGTTAGATACGCGCTCCAAAGACCACTGCATCGGATGTCGCACATTCTCATAGAACAACGTTGCCCATTTTCTGCAATAAAAACACGATAACCCAGAATCAATTAGCAGGTTCACTATATCGCCTATTTGTATGAACCTATCCGGGTCATAAAACCCCTTCAATGTGTCTTGCGACCGATATCCCGACTGTTTTGTCTTTAAGTGGGATAGCAGTATTGTTGCACCAATGGTCATATCATCGCTGGTTATTTCCTTCCGCAGTTCGAGAAGAAGATTGATTTGCGATTCCTGTGTAGAATATGCTTCTGCAGTAGTTATCCAGTCGCCGTTTTGTGATGCGATTTTTTTACGGGGGGTTTTCGCAGATTGGTCGTCCTTCCTCTCAACATCCGGCAAACGAATTTGTTTTATCGATTGATTTTCTTCTTCCATTTTACTTTTACAGAAATATATATTTATTTGCGTTTGCAATGCACATAAATACAATGACACATTGCAATGTAATTGAATATGTCTTTCGCCGAATTTAAACCAGACGACATAATAAATGAATTCAAATTATTAAATAAAGGATCCAAAGAACAGAAAGAATCAAAAGACACCAATTCAATTCGACATTTGCAAATCCACGAATCCATTTTGCATCGTCTTGATGAATTTATTGAGAAGAATCAAATTCCGCATATCATATTTCATGGACCATCCGGTTCCGGGAAACAAACATTTGTACGCGAGTTTATACAGAAAATTTACGGAGGAGACAAACTGAAAATGAAAACACACGTTATGACCGTAAATTGCTCCCATGGCAAGGGTATCCAATTTATTAGAGAAGAATTGAAATTTTTCGCTAAAGCGAACGCACAAAGCAAATCGAATTTGGAAGGTGGGCAATTTTGCGAATTCAAGATTATTATGCTTCTCAATGCACATCATTTAACAGTTGACGCACAGTCCGCATTGAGAAGATGCATTGAATTATTTAGTTACAATACTCGATTTTTCATTGTGGTTGAAAATAAAGATAAGTTACTAAACCCCATTTTGTCCAGATTTTGCGATATCTTTGTTCCTGAACCCACGGTAGAACACGAAACCATTAATATGCATCAATACGTTCTGTCTCAACAATTCTCTGCTATGAATAAGCACCATCAAGAAGATGTTGCGACTAAAATGCGGGAACTCGATAATGCGTTCGTGGAAGGCGCATATTCGTCCGATACTGGAAAATCATACACACCATCTATGGAATCGGTAAATCGTCTGTATGAACTCGGCATATCCTGTCTAGACCTAATGGAATGGGTTAAAACGAAAAAAAGCATTTTATCTCATTCTGAATATACACAAGCGGTTATGCGGTTTTACCAGATTAAACCGCAATTTCGATGCGAGAAGTTACTTATACTATTTATGATTCACTATATCTTTCGCAAAAAATAATATTTCTATTTCTTCTGCTTCTTCTCCTCTTGTTTCTTCCGTTTCTCTTTCTCTTTGTCCTCTAGTTTCTTCCGTTTCTCTTTCTCTTTGTCTTCTTGTTTCTTCTGTTTTTCTTTCTCTTTGTCCTCTTGTTTTTTCTGCTTTTCTTTCTCTTTCTCTTCTTGTTTGTTCTGTTTCTCTAATGCTACTCGTTGTTTACGTGTCGCATTCGCAATTCGTTTCTCTTCTGCTAAACGTTCTTTCATCTGTTTTTTCGTTAATGCATTCATTCTCCTCTCTTCTTTCGCCGCAGCTTTAGCGTACACTTTGTTCTCTTGCTCTTCCATTTCTATTTTTACTGCATTTTGTGCTTCTTCAAGACTTTGCATAAATGTATCGGTTAACTCTTCATCCGCGGTCTCTTCCATTTTACTCATCTTTTTCTCTTCTTTCGCCATTTGACTCTCCTCTCGTAATTGTTCCCGGATAATCTGCTGAATACGTTTCTTCGTGTTTTTCTGGAACGTATCCAGTGCATCGACGGATGCATTCGCGCGTCTTGTTAACCGCTTCATCCATTTTGCATTCCGTTTTTTCGTTTTTTCTAACCGCTTTTTCGCATCTGCAATCGTTCTTCTCACCACTTGTTTCTCATTTAGATTCAAATCGGTTTTCAGCAAATTGTTATACGACCGTATCTTCGACTGTTGAGAGTACAAGTCGGATTTCAATTTGTCTTCTACATTCACCAGTTCCTCTCGAATAGTATCTGCCAATGTTTTTGCTCTGGCAAAATTCGGATGTGTCTCGATATATTTATCGAACCCGGGTACTTCTTTCCATTCTTTCTCGCAGTCTTTTAATTTATAGTATGCGGTTTTCTTGTATTCCTCATATTCTTCTTCATTGTCTTTGCGTGTCTGGCGAACAGTTTTAAATCGGTCGGTTTTTATCTTTTTCATATCGCGCCATTCCTTCGCTAAATCCGTCATCTGCGTCTTCAATTCGTCTGCCCGTGATTTAGCGGTTTTCATCATTCGTGATGCATGCTTCTTTGCGATCTTATAGCAAATATCGCGAGAGGAAGAAGGATAATCATTGCATATCCTCTCAACCTTCTTCATATTTGTCTTTGTAAATCCTTCTAAAGCAGAATTGTATTTTGCTTTTGCGTCTTCTGCGGTCTTACGTAACTCCTCCGCGTTGCGTTCAAGCAAACTCGAACCAACAACATCAAAATCCGCAATATCTTTCTTCGTTTTTTCATTGACGAGAGGAACCGCGACCTCTTTCAATATCGGACGGGCAAATTGTCTCGCGTCGCCTTCTCGATTCAAGTAACTAATATGTCCTGCAATGTCGTCTAAAAACATCTTTTTACCAATTACTGTAAAATCGCCGTTGTCGTCCAAATACTTCTCCGCGAATTCGTCGAAAAGAGTAGGCATCTGCTGGTCCGCTGGTTTACACAGATTTACCAATTTGACTATTTCGAGAGGATCTTCGGTGATTGGCGTTGCAGTCATAAACAATACACGCACTGAATCTTTACCGGATACTGCATACGAATTCATCAATGCTTTGTGAAATGCTGGCATATCCGGGCGTTCGATTGTTGAGAGGTCGCCGCCTCCATACAATTTATGTGCTTCGTCAATGATAATTAGCGTTTTTCGGAGAGGATCGGCGTCTCCATTTCGCTTCACCAACTGGTCATAGTACTGGTTGTTTTGGGAGACTAAATTACTGAATTGCTTGTATGAAATTGGACGGATTCCCCACGATTTCGAGAGGAGACGCATTCTACCTGGCATATCCTCGGGAATACTGACACCCGCTTCTACTTTGCTACGAATGTCTTCATGACATACCATATCAAACATATTTTTCCAAATATCGTTCTTCAATGTTGTTCTTGTCACCCACAGAATCGTATATCCGAGAGGTTCGAATTGCTTCGTGGCAGTTGCAATTGCAGCACACGTTTTCCCGGTACCCACCGACTGCCAGAGGACCATACCCTTTAACGGATTCTCTGCAGTAAAATAAGTACTGATGAAATCTTGGGTGGGAGATAGTTTGATAAGATTCGGCGGCGCGCCGCCACTCAGCGATTTAGCGATATTCTCCTTCGGTTGCCGTTTATTCGGTCTATACGCATCGAGCGACTTTTGTATTATTGGCGTTGGTTCGGGTCCTTCATAACCACACAAATTCTCCATTTTTACCGGCGACCATTTATATTCACTGAAATACTTCTTGATATATCGCTTGACTGCACGGTACTTTTTACCTGGACGCGACGACTCGCTCAGTTTTCGCAATAGATTTTCTTCGGCAGTCCGAATATGTTTAGGCGCTTTCTCATCCGTATTATCGTCGTTGTCGGAGTCGGAATCGGTGTCCTCTCCTCTCCCGCCCGTCGTCATTCCACTTACTGCAAATTGATGTATTGGTTTATTCAATCGATAATCGACCGACCCTTTAATTGCCAAATTCTCTAGATTACTGAATAAGTTGAGAAGACGAATATCGATATTTTTGCTTTTCAAGTAATACGCGAATGCGGTGTCGGCATCTCGAAAATCGACACGGTATTCTGGGTCGATGGATAAGTCGTATTTAAATACGTATAGAGGCCAACCCATAAGAGGATTGAATTGCAGTCCTTTTTGTCCGCAAGTACGTGTTCCTCTCCCAATCACTTGTTTTTGGTCTGCTAATGTGCTCGACGGTTCGAATATATGGACGTATTTGATATCGAACAAGTCAATGCCTTCTTTGAACCCGCTGTCCATCACAATGATGCGCGCGAGGTCGCCGTAGACGTTGTCCGGACGCAGATTAAATTTACGGAGTGCTTCTTTTTTCACAGAAACACGCAATGGTTCTCCGTAAATACTGACAGAGGAGAGGAGAAAGAAATTCGACCCCTTCGTCTCCTTTAATTCTTCGGGGGATTTTACAGATATTTGCGTTTTCTTACCTACCGTGCGTGTATTGTAACCCAAATGATACCCATTTGCAATCAATGCCGCCGCAACCGCTTTCGCACCTTGTGTGGTCTTTATATCTGAGAAAATAAAGTGTTTGAATTTGCGTCCATGACGGACTTCGTCTTCTCTATCCAGTTTCCGTATCATTTGCATTATTTTCTCTAGTTTAGGAGATTGTGTCGCCAAATCTTCTGCCGTTTTTTTCGCGTTGAATTCGGGATTATCGAATTTATGGTGCTTCTCGACCGTCGCCCAGTTCGCGGTGTTTTTTATACAGACTGGGTCGACGACGGTGTGTTTATCCGTTTTTAATACCTTCTCCATCTCGGTTATTTTGTCCGCACTCGTCAAATGTTCGAATGGGCGGATGACCTTTTCCTCCAAATCTTCTGCAGTTTCGTCTGTATCGACTCCTAGATAGAGAAGACCTTTTTTTGACCGCCACGCTTCGGTATCTTCGATGAAGTCGGGTGTGGGAACAGACATAGGTGTGTCAATATTGGATGGACCACTTGATACAGACGCAGGAATTGACCCAGGTTTACTCTTTGAAGACTCGGCGCGAGAGGATTCCGACGCCATAGACTTTGATGATATGGTTGATGCAGAGAATGATTTCGATGATGCCGATGATTCCGATTTTGGCATTTAACTGTGGGTTTTCGTGTATATATATTACCAAATATATTATGCATTCTACATACGAAACAGATTCTATGGTCGTTTCTCCTGCACTTCGCATTTATCATCCAATTCCGACGTTCGTTCCTCTCTCTCTCCGGAATTGTCCCAATATGGGTCGCGTAAAATGCAGAATATACAGAAAGGATATCAAACTATAGTAAAAATATTGTAGGATATGGACGACTTTACCGTTTCGAATTTACATTCTTCGAGAGATGAATGGTGTGCTAGATTGGTTACCATATTGACTCCTCTCATTATTGAAGGATTGAAATCGATTTTCAACGAGGCGTGGAAAATGGCGGTGGATAACGACGAGGCGTCGAAATACTTGATGACTTTCCAGAATCTACTTTGCCGTGTTCCAAAATGGAATTCGGAAATCATAGAAGACGAACGCAAACGCATTATTGAGAGGAGCGGATGTGGATATTTAGAAGATTTAATCACATGTGTGCACGTTATTCAATTGAAAACACTTACGTGTATACGCGTAGGCAATAAACAGAAGAAAATCGATATAAGCATTCCTAAATTGGATGCATTTTTACATAAAGCATATATACATGCAGCGCGTAAATCATATATGAATGTGTACTTGTTTGAGAAGAACGTGAGTGCTCTTACTATACAGAAACATAATCGCGAACTAGAGATGATAGTGCAGGAATGTATATTGGCAGCAATCCGGGAAAGCATTCCTACCGAAGCAATTATTCGTGCCTATTTAGACGAATCGGTGGAACAAGAGGAAGAAGTAGTCATTGAACCGATTAAAGAAGATACTCCTCTCGTGTCGAACAAGACAGAAGAAGAAACGGAAACAGAAGGCGGAGAAGCAATACAGATTCCACCGGAAGAACCACCACCATTGGTGCCTTCTATAAAGGATATGGATACGAACCCAGTGATAACTCGACTGGCATTTAATGATGTGGATGAAGCATTCGGAGGCGAATCTGGACGCGAAGAAATAGTCGCACCGAAAAACATTGAGAGGTTGGAGGAAATTAGTGCTGCACGTAATTTGCAGCGCAAATTGGAAGAAGAAGGGGAGGACGACGATGACGAACCTCTCGACCGCATATCCATCAAAGATGACCTCGATTTGGGCGAATTAGGTATCACCGATTTAGATGGGTCAAATCAAGAGGACGACTTGAAATTGGATTTTGAAGAGATTATGTAATTATATGTAAATGCGAAATAGATTCAACTACGTGAAAAATCTAATATCCAGACGCTAATTTCATTTATACATTTCCGGATCATATGGTGATGTAAATTTATCACCGCAATTATTATGACAGTACATATTGTCTTTGTTCGTTAAAACCCAATCCTCTGGTGCTGTATAGTATTCTGGAATAGTATCCGACAATTTTTGTATATGTTTTGCGGTTGCCCACCAAAAATTACCGGCGTAATGACCACCATTGTAATTACAACCATACGTTTCATTTGTATCTAATATTTTAAACGCATTTTCCCAATTTGCAATATTACAATCCAACATAGATTCTATCCATTCAACTACTTTACTTTCGTGTTTCGTACCAAACCACCGTATCCCTTTTGTATGCAAATAAAAATAAACGGTGTTATCTGGGTCTTCTCTGCTACTTTTTTTCATATGTAATAAAGTCGGACGCTCATACTCATTTACATTTCCCGTATAAATAATTCGAACTTTTTCGTCATTAAACAGCGGATCTTCTATTAGTTGTGCATTCTCGGAAACAACACCTAACCGGATTTCTTTTACATTTTCGTACAAACCAGTGTTTTTTATTTTAGACATTAACATATCGTAACTTCTTCTCCATTCTCCTTTTTGACAAACGTGTATGTAACCTATTATACGTTTATCGTTTGTATCAAAATTCGATTTGTTATTCATATTGTAACTTTGTAAATTCATTCTACCATCGAATTTTTCAAGAATTATCAATAGTATAAATAATATTGCCACAATAACAATTAAAACTTGCATTAACTATATTATATATACGAAACATATTTACGGTCGTTTTGTAAGCGTAGTGGAAAGCGTTTTACTGAAAACACGACACTTCAAACCCGAACACATCTGGATTGATTTTGCTGCACGAATTTACAACGTCTTCTAAATCGTTATAAATGACCATATCCGCCCCTATTAGACTTGCGATTTCTTCGTCTGTTTTATTCTGAGAGGCAATCAGTTCAGATTCAGTAGGGATTGCGATTCCATATATATTTGCGTGTCTCACCGGCGGTGCAATACTGGCAAATATGACTCGTTTTGCCCCAGCTTTCCGTATTATTTCGACAATTTGCATCGACGTATTTCCGCGGACTATCGAATCGTCGATTATCAGCACATTTTTATCATAGAATTCCTGGTCAATCGTATTCAACTTCATTTTCAGAGACCGTTTCCTCTCCGATTGAGAGGGCATAATGAACGTTCTCCCCACATAGGCATTCTTTATCAACCCTTCGCAATATGGTTTTTGCAATATATATGAAACACGTAATGCAGAAATACGCGCCGAATCCGGCACCGGCATCACAACATCGATTTCGTCGACAATATTCGCATATTTCTGCAGTATCTTTTGTGCCAGCGCCTCTCCCATATTCTTTCTCGCCTGATACACCAATATACCATCAATTGTCGATTCCGGTCTAGCAAAATAAATATATTCGAACAAACACGGAGTATGATGCGCCTCTGTTATATATTTATTGGTAATCTCAGACTGATTCATAATGACACATTCACCCGGTAATATGTCTCGAACTGTACGAAACCCGATAGACTGAATAGCAACTGTCTCGGAGGCAAATATAGATCCTATTTCCGATTGACCAAAAGAGAGAGGACGAATTCCGCGTGCGTCTCGAAATGCTATAAATCCGTGATTCGGCATCATTATAACAACGGAAAAAGACCCCTTACATAAATTCATAACGTAATTCACTGCATTAAATATGTCATTTTTGGATATCGAATCCCACATAGACAATCTACATAGACGTAAAGCGAAAAGTTGCAGAATGATTTCGGAATCGGATGATGTAGTAAGTGTTATATTGTATTGCTTTAGTATTTCTACTAATTCTGCTGTATTTGTCAAGTTGCCGTTATGAACCAGAGAAATCCGATTGCCTATGTTGAGAGGTTGCGCGGATTCGACATTTAGATGCCCCGCCGTACAATAACGGACGTGTCCGATACCATAATACCCCTGAAGCGCGTCGGATATAGACGAGTCCGATTGAAAAACACGCTCGACCTTTCCCGCATTCTTGTGTTTGTATATATAGGAATTGTCGCAGGTATGAATACCCGCGGCGTCTTGTCCTCTATGCTGCAAAACAGTCAATCCATTTACGAGATATGTATATACACGATGGTCTTGGTTCGATAAATACACTGCAATGATTCCGCACATTTTTATAGAATATATAATTAGCTGTACGTTTATGCAGTTAATTATATTATCGAATATATCTCCTTTTTTTGTTTGTTATTCTTTTACCGCCTTTTTTCGTGGGTTCTTTTGAATCTTTGGATTTGTTTGAATTTCTGTTTTTTTTTTCTTGTGGGAGAAGATCGTTTCGAAAATATTGATCTTTTTGCTGGTTTTGGCGGGGTTAGATTTTCTCTTATATAGTCGTATATATGATTCGTTTCCTCTTCACTCAAACCCATTTCACTATAATAACTGGAAAATTCGGACTTATTTCCTGACAATGCAGCGTTTCTTATTTTTGTGGCAGACATTGCTCCCTCGGGACGCGGCAAAGGTATTTCCTGAAAATGAATCGGCGGGTTAAATTCGGATAATATGTTTCCAATAAATTTGTATCCACCTGCTCTATCTTCTCCAATAACTAATTCAACAGACAACCCTGCTGGGTTTTGCGCATTCTTATTTAGAATGTCATATCCATACAAACGTAAAATATAGTATATACAATTTAGAATTTTATGGTCTACTAACCCGATTTCATCATTCATACAAACGACTTCCACCTTTATATCCCGAATTTTTTGTTTATCTGTCTCGTCGAATTTTTCATCTTTTTGCTGCAAGTCTCGAATTAGAGTTGTTTTTGCATAATCAATAATATAATTGTACAATACTTTCCTTTTTTCTTCGCATTCAAAAGGGTCTTTACTATCATTCACTGTATCCGACAATATTATATTTACTTGCGTTAAACCCTCCAGATACGCCTTTTTCAACATAGATTTTATAAGCAACGCGTGTCCCGGCGTTGGTGGATTCATACGTCCAATTGTAATTATAATTTTTTTATCCATACTATACATTTATTGCAGAACATTGTCCCAGATCATAGAATCAAAATAACCACGAATCCAAATCAATGTCGCCGATTAAGTACTTGCGTTTGATAATATCGGCAAACACCTTATTCAGTACATTGCGCTTCAACCGTCTATAATGATGGATTTCTTCTATTATTTTATGCAGTGTAAGACCCGGACTCCAATTGGAATTACATGTAACGGAATGACAGCATAAACATTCGAGTCCAGTGACTGTTTTGAACATCTTGCGTCCTACATTGCTGTGCAGCATGGTTTGCAGGAATTTGCGATAAGGTTGGTTTTGGAAGAAAACTTCCGGTTTTACGAACGGATAGTTTTCGCTTATTATGAAATCGTATCTGTGAATATACGCACCTACATTTTCGTAAATAGTTATTTTCGGGTTCGATAATTCATTCAGTTGTATTTCGATTTTTAAAAATACGGAATACAATGATTCGAGTTCTCTTGTCAATCGTCGTCGAATTGCCAGACTACCGTATTTCTCAAGAGCAGCAGTATTTGCTATTTTATCTTTTGCAATTTGTTCTATACGGTCTTCCATTTTGCTTGGGGTGGTGATTGGATTATAGTATATAAACATTTGTCTTTATGTTTTTGGATTGTGTGTATGGACATATTAGAACCCAGGTGCGTCCGTAAACACAACCGCTTGTCCGTCTGGTATCACCTTGGAATCGGTTATGGTATTCACGAACTCGCGTATCTGCGTATTTGAACTGAAAAAGACGAATCCGGCAATAAACGAACTCACAAACACAATCACCGTATCTCTCACGAAATACTTGAGAGGTTTCATTTCTTTCTTCTTATCTATGAATTTGTATTCTATAAACTTAAAAAAGCAATATAATGCAGTTGTAAAAAATGCAACAATCAACGTATTATCCATTTATTTTAACGGGAATTCTAAACAAAAATATATATTATTGTTTAGAATCTAGATGCCTAAATGTTTCCGCATGACGCTAATGGTCCGACATTTTCTGGAATAAATAGACATTGCGTATCTTACCTGATTTTCCGCCGACAAGACCGATTTTGCCGCAGTATTTGAAACTAGTTATCTGGTCAACACGTTTGAATAAGAAGTCGCGTATTTTTCCTGCGGATGTATCGTCGATATGAATTGCAAAGAATGCATTTTGTATCAAGTGCTCTTCTGTCAGTTTAAATAGCGGTTCATAGAAGTCGCGGTACCAATTTTGGTATTTCGGATTATCCGGATTATAGTCTTCGTAGTCGAAGAATGGAGGACTGGTGAATGCAAATTCGAACTTCTCATCACCCAACCGCTTTGACCCCATCTCAAACGGTATAGAATTTATTTCATACGAACCTTCGAACTCGATATGGCGTGTTGCCGTATTTTCTTTTGCAACACCATTACCGAAATCTTGCTGGATTTTCTTGTATCCCGGGATGAGATTTATATTCGGATCAAACCCGACGTACCTTTTCACACAAGTCGACGACAATGCACCAATCATTCGATCCCCCCATCCAGTACAAGGGTCTAGAACGCGATGTGCACCAAAGTATTCGTATATTGCTTTCGCATACATCGGCATAAATGTGGTGGCAATCTTGTAATTGTATTTTTTTGCCAGTTCCCATTTCGCTTCATTCGGGTCTTTTGCCGCGAGCACTTCTTCCGCTAAACCCGAATTAGCGTCTTCCCAGATTTCGACAAAACTCTTCAGTGTTTTGGGTTTGCCAGTTTTCTGGTCTTTCAACTTCAAACTCGTTTTCAATATCTCTGGTTCTTGGATTGCACGTGTATAGTCTGCCGGTTTATCGTCGATGATTTTATAGACGATTTCATAGCGTGGGTCGTCAGTGGAATACTCTGGTAATTCTGTACGTATTCTCTTGCGATACGACTCGAGGTCCTTCTCGGAAAGAGAATCGATGAGAAGAGGGATTTTATTAGGCATAGGAGGAAGATCGGTAGGAGGTTCTTCTGGGTTCGTTGCTTTTAAGGTTTTGGTCTGTTTTTCAACTACAGGTTTATCAGGAGAGGATGGTTTTGTCTTTTTTGGAGGCATTCTTGTATTGTTAACTAAATAATATTATATAATCGAATGATAATACATTTATATAATATTTGCAAATTATGAATCAATTTTTGTCTTGTGTTAACGTCTAGTAGAGGTTAATAATAATTAGTTTTTCCTGGATTTACGTCTATTTTTTCGTTTAGGTTTCTTTGTTCGGAGAGTATTGCGATTGCGTTTACCTCCGTTTGATGGGAGTCGTTTATTTGTGCCTGTAATGTATTGCCTAGCTTTTCCTATAAATGTGGTCGGTCCAAAACCTGGGAATGTAACAGTTTCCGGGGTTTTATTGGTAAACTTCTGAATTTTTGCTGTTGCATTTTCTTTGTTTATATCGGTAATTCTATAAGCGAAAGCACAGGTTTCACCTGGTATTTTTTTTTTTATTTCGGGCATTGTGTTCTTTTCAACCCGCAAAAAATAATCTCCAACCTTGATATCATTTGTATCTAATATTTTTATGCCTAAATAGGTTCCAATACCGGGATCTAGTGTTTCTACGTCAAACTTATTCTCAAAGTCATTTCCATATTTTTCACTTTCAACAATATTTCCTACATTTACGATGAAAGTATCATTATCAATTGAATATTCGAGAAAATACGCTTCATTATCCTTTAATTTTTCTAATTTGATTGAGAATTCATATCTTGTTAACCTATAAACATTCGATTGATCCGGTTGCATAATTTATATATATACTAAAATCATACATATTCCCTCTCCACCAAATCCAAATTGAGTCCATATCTTCTCACTTCTTGTTCATCCAATTTCATCGCCTCACTTACAGGAAGCATAAATTGCTCGAATATGGGATATTTCAATTGATTTTGCGGTGTATGTGAGTGAACATTACGCGCTATCATCTTATACAATTTGAACCCGGGATATCGCTCTTCTCCGTCACGACGATACATTATATTTTTGCCATTATCGTCTAAACACCACCTATAAATTGTCTCTTGGAAATCATCCCGCGGGTCGTCTTCGTTTTCAATCACAAAATCGTAAATAGAAGTGCCCAGACGACATAAGTCGAAACTTAAGTTCGGTTCCACACGCGGTTTCTTCTCATTAAAATACGGTTCGGTGTTATACTGAGAATGGGCGTCGCCTTTTGGTGCAAAACTATCACTGCAATAAATACGATTCTTGAAACGGTATATCGCACGTCCAAAATCGATTAGTTTGAAGATTTTTCCATATGTAGGGACCTTGTAGAAACGATTGTCGTACTTGTAATAGAGGAACTCGATATCCGTATTGATATACATTATGTTGTTCGTATGGAGGTCATTGTGTGTGAAATGGAATGCTTTTTGAAACGCGATTAGAGACATAATAATCTGCATCATATATGCTGAACCCAGTTGCTCGTTAACATCATTTTCCATAAACAATCTGTCCAATGTTCCATCACACTTCTCCAGAAAAATCAGGTTTGTAGGAAAATTGTCGATGTATGCATACGCCTCTGATTCGGATTCAGTGCTATCCTCTGATTCTTCTTCGTCTTCTCCTTCGTCTTCTCCTTCGTCTTCTGATTCATCTTCTGATTCATCTTCGTTTTCTGATTCGTCTTCTCCTTCGTCGTCTCCTTCGTTGTGTCCTTCGTTGGAACTAGATTTCGATGCAGTATCATTATCCGATTCATCTGACACACTAGAATCGTCCTCATTATCCGATTTCTCGTATTCACACAATATATCTTCCGTTTCCGCATTTCCTGCAGACATATCGGATACATCAACGACATCAATATCCATTTCCGATGCATCGATAACATCTTCTAATACCAAACGTCGCTTATTCGCTCTTGACCCGATTCCCGTAAAATCGTCGAATTTGTCATTCGCACCATCGCAACTAATGACAAACCCTTTCCCGATATTTTCATTAAAATAATTGGATTGATGTAAGTAATCAATGTCGTCTGTTATATTTGCTTTAAATACTTTTTGTATTGCTAAATAAGACCCGTAAAAATCGACGGCATTTAGCATATTGTGTTTATATTTCAATTGACTGCTTAAATAGGAGAAGAACCCGTCAACATAAGAGGCGTTGTTTTTATTGAGTATTTTTTGACAACATTCGGATTGGTTTGTCAGATTCGGTAATACTCGCACATTCTTTACATTCTCGTATTTTCCTACTAAATAATGGACTGGATCGAGAAGAGGCGAACATTTCACGAAATACGTTTTTTCGGGAGATGCATCGTCGCCATCGGACCGGATAGATACGCCATCTACATAGTACTTATGGTTTAGTCCAACTCGATTATAATTGGTGTCATTCAAGACGAAAAAATCAGTGTAAAGAGGATTGAAATATTGAATTTCGGACAATGCATATGGATTGTAATTATTCGTATTGTCGTATTCTGTTGCGGTATATTGTTTTGCTAAAGCATCGATGTTGAGAGGACGTATCTTTCTATAATGAATTTCAATAGACGATGACATATTCTAAAATAGTAACGGAGACGTATATTTAGGACGAAAGAACTATTTGTCCGTAATTATACGCCTTCTTCTGGTCGTGAAAGTCGATTCAACCATGTGCGGCATCAGCATATAATAGAATTTATCTATTTAGTGTAACGATATAGCAGTAGTGATACATGAATCTCGACCTTAAAAAATTTGATATGCGTTGGATAACATTCCACCCCAATGAAAACAAAGGACCAGTGATTGTATTAATCGGGAGAAGAGATACAGGGAAATCGTTTTTAGTAAAGGATTTGCTTTACCATCACCAAGATATACCTGTCGGTCTTGTCATATCCGGAACCGAAATCGTGAATAACTTTTATTCGCAAATTGTGCCTAAACTATTCATTCACCAGAAATACAACACCGTTTTAATCGATAAAATTTTGAGGAGGCAGCATCAAGTGGTGAAGCGGTTTAACTCGGAGATGGAGACGTATAAACGGGCGACGATTGACCCGCGCGCATTCGTTATACTGGATGATTGTCTCTATGATGCGAGTTGGGCGAGGGATGAACTGATGCGAATGCTTTTTATGAATGGGCGACATTGGAAAGTGATGTTGATTATAACAATGCAGTATCCTCTCGGTGTTCCACCGGCATTGCGAACCAATATTGATTATGTATTTGTATTGCGTGAACCGACTTTAGGGAATCGGCGGCGAATCTGGGAAAACTATGCGAGTATGTTTCCTACATTGGAATTATTTTGTTCCGTCATGGACCAGACAACGGAGAATTATGAGTGCTTGGTTATCCATAATAATGCAAAATCAAGCAAAATCAATGAACAGATTTACTGGTATAAAGCGGAAAACCGCCCCGCGTTCAAATTAGGGAGTAAGGAATTCTGGGAAAAATCGAAGGAATTATGCAGTGATGATGAGGATGAGTTTGATGCGAGTAAGGCGAAGAAGAAGGCGGGACCACAAGTGACGGTGAAGAAGTCGAAATGGTAATATTTGTATAATATATAAGAATTATGGGAACCGTGTATACACAATTAAAAACACAAATACAAAATGTAAATGCCGAAAATACCGATGCGTATAATGATTCTATTAAACAACTTAATAATATTAGAACTCAAATTGAAAGTACACCAGATGCGAAATATTTTGAGGGTAATTCCGGATTAAATAGCAAATCGAAAAACGATTTGTTAACAGAAGTTAAAACCAAAAAAACAGAATTAAGAAACAAATTTTTTAAAAAAGTTGATATCATTTTTATTAATAAACTTGATAATAAATTATGTTCATTAGACATATATGATAAACGTATCGAGTATTTTAAATTTGATATTAACGAGGAAAATGTTCTTTTAGGAACTTACCAAAGTTACGATTATAAACCATATGATTATAACACTGAACATGACGCGCATAAAAATGACCCGATTACTTATTACTATATCTTAACATTCTCAAAGGGCACAGTGAGTGAACGAGAATCTAAAAGGATTTCAATCTTTGTAAGAAGTGAAACTATTGTATCACCGCAAGAACAAAATCTTTATAAATTGTATTCTTCATATTCAGACATTTTAAAAACTAAGAAAGAATTAAAATCGCTTAATGATTCGTCTAATAGAACTGAAGAAAAAGAAAACGATCAGAGCGACATAGTTAACTTGGAAACCAAAATAGCGGTTCTTAGTAAAGAGATAGATTCTCTTAATGAAAAGATAAATAAAAAAAAACAATCTATAGAAAATAAAGAAAGTAACGATAAAGAACGCGTCGAACAAATAAAAGAGGTTCAAAGAAAATTAGACGAAAATAATATACCAGAAGAAATATTAAAATACGATGGTGATGATGAATTGCTACAAAAAATAAAAAATAACGGTGTATTAAGCGATTATGAAGAAAGAATAATAAATAATGCATCAATAT